>Ga0073934_10000080_pt1 | contig 276704 bp, 227 predicted proteins | sample LarsenN4metaG_FD_76834 | JGI IMG/M metagenome (GOLD analysis project Ga0073934, IMG submission 76834) | Hot spring sediment bacterial and archeal communities from British Columbia, Canada, to study Microbial Dark Matter (Phase II) - Larsen... ...
CGCGCGAAAAATCCACACCCTGCCAGACGCCGGGCAGGCGGAAAAGCAGGAAAATGACCAGGGTCAGGATGGTTGTATAAACTACCGCATCCACCGGCATAGACTTGCCCCGCAACATGCGCGAAGTGGCGATGTGAATTGCCCCAATGATGATGCCAGTTAGCAAGGTGATGAGCGTATCGCGGTAGGCTTTGGGGTCGCCTTTGACCAGCAACACCACCGCGCGAATCCCGGCAATTCCAATGGCAACGCCCGCCAGGACATAGAAAATATAGAGCCATTGCATTTGCGCCAGCGGCCCCATCGTATCGGCCCATTCGGGATTGAGTGGGGTAAACGCCGCGCAGGCAGTTCCCACCCCGCCCAGCAGGGTGAAACCGGAGGTGAGCGCCATCAGAACGATGCCAATGAAGCGCAGAAAGCGGGCAAAACCGGAGTTGTGAGACATGTTTTTCTCCTTTTGATGTGTGGTGGGATTTAGCCCGTCCCTGAGATACGGGATGAATCTCGTCTTACCTTACACCGAAAGCAAAACCATCGCTAACAGCATGTAAACGGAAGCGAACTTGAACAGACCAAAGTTGAGTTTTTGCGAAGGGCGCAAAACCGTCAGGAAGGCCAGTACCATTAATCCGGCAGAAAGAAAGGCCAACAGGTGGATGTAGCCCCATTCGACCCGAATCAAGATGGCGGACAGAGCAATGCACAGGGCGGCCAGCACGCTCGAAAGCGCAATCACCTTGCGAGTGGCATCGAATCCATAAGTGGAGGGAAAGGTGGGGATACCGGCGGCCTGGTAATCATCGAAATAGCGCATCGAGAAGGTCAGGATGTGAGTTGGAATCCAAAACAGGACCGCCAGCGTAAGCAGAAGGCCAATGTCATCTATCTGTGCTCCCGCGCCCAGGTTGTGCAGCCCCAACACGCGACCGGCCAGGATGGGCATTCCGCCCGAAATCCCACCCCAGACGATGCTCCAGCAGGTGCGGCGTTTGAGCCAGATAGTGTAAACAATCACATCGAAAAACAGACCGGCAAAGACCACCAACCCGTACAAGGGGTTGAGCCAGGCCGCCCAGGCCACCCCTAGCGATGAGAGCGCCAGCCCCAGGCGCAGGGCCTCCTGCGGCGAAACCTGTCCCGATGCAATTGGGCGATGGTGCGTGCGGTTCATCACACGGTCAATATCGCGGTCGTACCACATGTTCAGGATGGTACTGCCGCTAATAGCGAGGAAAAGACTGCCCAGCAAGCCCAACAGCGCCTGCCAACTCAGTACCGGGCAGCGTGCGCTCATGTAGCCCGCCACGCCTGTGACTACTAGAAGGCCAGTTTGCAGAGATTTGATGAGAGGCCAATACAGGCGGATTTTGGATTTTAGAATTCCGATTTTAGATTTTGGATTGGATGGTTGGGAAATCATCAAGGTTTCTCTTGGCAGTTGGCGGTTGGTCGAAATTGTCCATCGCAAATCAGCAATCGAAAATCATCTTACGCAGCGAAAGCCAACGCCTGGGCTGAAGTAAGTGGGCGTGGCGTTGTTGCGTACCCACGCGCGTAAATCCATTTCATAGGTATCCTTTGAACCGCCGCGCATGAAGCGATAGTGCATGCCTTCATAGATACTGCCCGTCCATTGCCAAACGTTCCCCGCCATGTCGTAAATGCCGTAGGGGCTGGCATTGTTCAAGGTGGTGTATTCGTCATATGTTTTACCATTATAAAAACCAACCGGTGAAGTGCGCGAGCCAAAACTGGACATGTCTTCAAACGGGTCGCGGCTGGCGTAAAAGTTGGCATGTTCGCGGGTGATTTCCTCGCCCCAGGGGAAGGGCCGCCCGTCACTGCCGCGCGCTGCCTTTTCCCATTCCATTTCGGTTGGCAGCCGCCCGCCAATTGTGTTGCAGTAAGCCCAGGCTCCAAACCAGGTAACGTTCGTCATCGGGTGGTTTTCATAGCCGGGTTTTGGCGCAAAAGTCTTTCCATCAAAGTTGAACCGCGAGGCCGGGTCATCGAGTGGAATGAAAATCCAGTCGCCGGGGTCAATCCTTTCCTCGTGCTTCACACCGTGGAACTTGTCGCCGGGATAGAAGCCGACGATAGCCGGTTTCCCGTTGAACTCGCCAACGCGCACCGCGCCCGAGGCCAGCGCTTCCGTTAACCAGGCGGTATACTGGCTGACAGTGACATCTGTGACCATCATCTCAAATGCTTCGGTCGTTTCGACGCTTTCGTGCTGACCGAACAGGAATTCTCCGGCTGGAACCTGCGCCCAGGCGTTCGGGTTAATGCCAGTCTCATAAGTTGGAATCGGAGCATCCAAATTGGGTTTGGCGCAAGAGACCAGCAAAAAAGCGGCCAGCAGCAACCATCCGAATATCCGTTTATCCGTTGCAAAAATCTGCTGCCTCATTTCGCCACCTCCTGCGAGAGTTCCTGCCCCATTTCTTCGCTCCAGCGTCCCTTGTGCTTGAACAAATCCACCAGCCGCCAGACCATGACGATGGCAAGCAGAACCAGCAGCGAGCCAAGACCAAAATCAATGGCGTACATCAGGCCATTGACCAGCGGCTGCTGTTCGGCCTCGCTGATGAACAGGCGCTTCATCTCGAAAACGGTCACAGCGGCGAAAGCGATATCCGACAGAATGATGATTGCCCAGCCGTACCACTGGCGGATTTTACCCTTGAGACCAATCATATCACCGTAATACATCAGGATGATGGTGGCGACAATCGCCGAAAGCACATGCCAGTGACCGGTCAATTCGATGCGTTCCTCGCGCGCTGGCCAGACTCGGAAAATCTCATCCAGTTTGATGGCCATAAAGATGCCGATGCCGCTGGTAGTGAAGTTCATGAACAACATCTGCCAGGTCGGGCCGAATTTGAGCGGGTCGCGCAACAGGGCCGCAAACTTGTCTCCCAGGCCGGGTTTCTGGATGTGCGCTGTACCATCCTTGATGAGCTTGTTCCAACTCCAAATCAGCAGCAGCAGGGCGGCGAGCATGGAGGGCGTTGCGCCGACGTAAATAATCATGTGCGCAATTGGTTCGAGCGGCGTGACGACGCCCCATACGCCCAGGTTCAGCACAATCGTCCCCAAAATCATCAGCGGCATGGCAATTTTGTGCATCAGCCCCTTGAAGTTCAGCCAGCGCCCAATGATGAGGGTTATCATGATGCAAATCAGGGCCAGCATAATGTGCAGGTGACCGATGACCGAATATTCCATAGTGGTCTTGTGCGGAAGGCGGATGATGTTTTCGGCCAGGAAGGTTTCGAAGCCGTTGCCAAAATATGAGCCTGGCACAGCGCCAAACAGGGCCGAGAGAACGGTTGTCACGGCAGTCGCAAAAAAGGCGGCGCGCTCCAGGTCGAGGCCGCTTTTCAGGTGGGCATATTCTCTGTCGGCAACATAGTATTCTTTATTCCACGGCCACAGGGCGATGCACAGCAGGACGCCCGCAAAGAAAATCAGCGAAAGGCCGGTGATGTACAGCCCATGAAAGGCCCAGTTGCGCCCAAAATACGCAAAGCCCATGCCAAAAATCATTGCCAGCCAGTAGCCAACAGTAATCAGTGCCGTGACGGCGGTTTTATAGAAAGGCTTGACCTTTAGCAGCCCCAGAATCATGTACGTCTCGATGGCAACAACAGCCATGGCAATGGAGTGGTAGAGGATGATGATGCGGCCCTCGCGCTCGGCCTGGACAAGCTTCATGCCGAGCATCCTGACAACCACCTCGCGCACGCCCATCTCGGCCATGGGGCCAGAGAGCATGCCCCAAATGGCTGTCTCGATGCTTATCATGGCAATTGCGACCAAAATCAGGCCTTTGGTGGAGCCGAACAGGTATTTGAAACGGTCCTGAAGAAATGCCATACAATGCTCCCTGGTGAACTTGTCTTTTGCGCAGAATATCACAAAAGGCAGGGAAAGTCTTTGACTTTTATCAAATAGAATGGGGAAGATATTACCTTGCCCCGCTAAAAAGCGGTTATTCAAGGGGGGAAATGTCGAGCAGGGCAACCTCGCCGAGTGCTTTCGCATCCAAAACGCGGATTTCAACGCGAGTGGAGAAAATAATCCCCTGACGGGCCAGTTCACCCAGGGTGCGGCTGATGGCCTCCGGCACGCTGGCAACGCGCGCCGCCATCTGGCTGATGGAATGTTCGCGGCGCGCGATGCGTTTCTGCCCGTTTTCACTGAGTTCGAGCAATAGTTTTGCCACCCTTGCCTGCACCGGGCGAAACGACAGGTCCTCATAGTGGTCAATCAACTGTCGATTGCGGGCGGCCAACACTTTCAACAGTCCAATTGCAATGTCCGGGTGCCGTCGGAGCAGTCCCTGGAATGGTTCGTAACCGATGTGCCAGACCAGGCAATCCTGGGCCGCCCGCGCGCAGACCGGGTTTGGCCCACCATCCAGCACGGCCACTTCGTTAAACATCGTGACCGGGCGCGCAACTTTGATGATGTTTTCCTGCCCTTGCGGGCCGATTTTGTACAGATGAACCAATCCACTTACCAGCACATGCATTCCGGCGCAGGGCTGCGCTTCGTAAAACATCGTCTCGCCCGCCTGAAAACGCCGCACCTGCCCGGCAGTGACAATCGTCATCAGATCTGCAATGGGCAGGTGCTTGAAGTGTTGAACTGTGCGCAGGCTTTCGGCCAGCCGTTGGAGTTCATTCATGGGCGCAATTATACGTTGAAAAGCGCCGCGCTCAAATTATCCGATAAACGTCAGGTGCTGACCGGGGTCGGCGGGGTAGTTTTTATGGAAGATTTTGCGGTTCTGTTTGTGAAGCGCTTCGAGCATGGGCGTTGGCTCAAAATTGGTCACGAGCAGAAGGTAACGCCCCGCTTCAAGTTTGTCCAACAGTTCATTGACCTTGCCGAGCGGCACTTCACCGCGTTGCAGCAAAGCCGTGCCGTTGACAGTGAACTGCGGCTCTCCGGCAATCCAATCCGGGTCATCGGCGGCGCGCGAGACTTCAACCACCAGGCTGGAGGCAGCTTCCAGCCCGAGTTCTTCCAGACCAACCGCCCGGCGCAGGGTGTTGACCAGTTTTGCGGCCTCCATCCCACCCACCTGGGCAACCTTTTCGAGCGTGGCGAGCTTCCCCACCGTGCGGCGCAGCACCGGGTTTTTCAGGTTCTGGAAGGGCGGGGCAATGTTCATAATTTGCGCTTCCAACTGCGGGTAGGCTTCCAGCAGGTCGAAAAGTTTGGTTTGAGCGGTGATTTCCATTTTCCTACTCCACATCATACGTCAATAAACGGCGCTCGCCTTCCAGCGCGCGGACTTCAGTCAAATCCTGGGTCACTTCGAGCGTGCCGAGATATTCGCCTTTTGGGCTGCGCACGGCGTAGTAGCAAATGTAAATCAGCCGCCCGCGCATGTTAATCCAAAAGCGGGCGCGGTCTTGCTTGCCGGTTTTGAAATCTTTCACAATCTGATTCACGATATGCACGCTCTTGGGCGGGTGGCAATATTGCACTTTGCGGCCCAAAATGGCGCGCGAACGGTCGAAAATGCGCTCTTTGCCGGGGGTGAAGTAACGGACGGTATCGTCCTTGTCCACGAAGGTCAGGTCGAAGGGCAGAGTGCTAAAGGTGGCAATTAACTCCTCGAGCGAGAAACTGCCAGTCGGCATCTGAACCCGGCCTCCCGCCGCAGCCGGTTTCCGTATCTCCTTATGAAAGCCGCCCTCCGGCGTCCACTCGAACTGCGGAGCGAACAGGCAGTAGCCATATTCATCGCTTTGCAGGTAGATTTCGTACCAATCCTGCTCGGTCAACAGGTTGAGCGCGGTTGGGAACATGATTTTCTCTTCCTTGTAAATCATGTCGTCAATCGCTTCGATGGCCGGGGTGACGGTGAACAGGTTGTAGGCTTTGGCTTCGGCGGCGGTCATCGTTTCCGCCTGCTGTAAACCGGCAATGGTTTCTTTCAGCAGGTTGCGGGCTTCATCATGCTTGCCCCACATCACCATTGGCGGGCCGGGCAGGTTATTTTTCTCGAAAAAGGGAAAAAGCAGGTATTCTTTGCGGCGATAGTGCTTGTCCACATCCATCAGGTTGTTGAGCAGGCCCTGAATGGCGCGCATCGGTTCGGTGGCGTCGGCTTCGTCGGGCAGGGCTTCCACTTTTTTTATCAGCAGGCGAATTTGCCCGGTGGTTTTCATCAGTTCGCGGTTTTCCTGCACGAAAGTGTTCACCGGGTGCCCGGCCACCGTTTCGGGGGTTTCGCTCAGGTCGAGGTGCTTTTTCAGCACGCGGGTATGCGTATCGCATAATTCCTGGATTTTCTCGGCGGGAATGCCCTCCTGCACCAGTTGGACTTCCATCAGGAAGACATCGCTGTAATCGGCTTCATCCAGCATGGTTTCGAGTTGGTGCTTCACCTGTTCTTCTGAAGCGCCGTTGTGCAGCTGGCGAATCAGGTTTTTCATAATTTCGATGCGCTGCTGGCGGTTGTTGATAATTTCGCTCATGAGGATTTCCTTTCACGGAGTGTTGTATGCTTGAATTATTCCCCATAAAGCCGATAAAAACTGTGATAAATATCACAATTTTCGTCTTGTTTCTGTTAAAACGATGCGGCTGGAGCACTCCAGCCGCATCGTTGTTCAAAAAGTTATGGTACGAATGGTCTTTCTACCCGGAAAGGCGTTCCCTGGGCAGGCGGCTCATCGAACTCGCGCGCGGCCAGGTGGCCGGAAAAGACGGCCTGGGCTATCAGGTTGGGGGCTTCGGCGTCGCCAATCACGCGCAGGGTTTGGATTTTTCCTGCGGAGAGCGCAGGCTGCAATTGGTGGTACAGTTTGTCGTTTGGGATGCGGTCTGTGACCAGGATTACTCCTTCGGCAGGAAGTACCGATTCAGCGTTGGTGATGGTATCAGTAACGGTCACCTGATTCGGCTCGATGCAAGCCAGGGTATGTCGGGGGAGCAGGGTCACGCCCAGGCTGCGCAAGCGTTTTTCAACCCGTTCCTGTTCGAGGGTGAACCGGGTCCAATACGAAACGAGCGGCGCGGGGGTCAGGAGAGTCACCCGGCAACTGTTTTGCGCGCACAACTCGGCCAATAATCCGCCCAAAACATAGTGGTCGTCATCGTAAATGATGACATTGCCCGATGGAAGTTTTCCCGCGAAAATATCATCTGGCGTGAGCGCGCGCTCGTGACCGGGAATCGGCTGCCAGAGCGTGCGTCCCACCCCGTCGCGGCGGTAGACGGCTCCGGTGGCGATTAAAACGTTCGGGATGCCGCTCTCCAAAATATCGGGCGCCGTCATGGGGCTGGAGGGATACAACTCCACAATTTTCATCTTTTCTATTTGGGTTAAACGCCAATCTACCACTCGCCGCCATTCGATGAGACCGGGCAGGGCGGCTTCCTGCAAGACTCGCCCGCCGGGTTCGCGCCGCGCTTCGGTGAGCGTAACGCGGTAGCCGCGCTGGCCGAGCGCGCGGGCGGCTTCCAGCCCGGCCGGGCCGCCGCCCACCACGAGGATTGTATTTTCGGATTTTTTCGGCTGGATGATTTCAGGATGCCAGCCGCGCCGCCATTCCTCGCCCATCGTGGGGTTTTGGGTGCAGCGGAGAGGGACGTAGCGCGTATCGCCGGTGACGCAGATGTTACAGCCGATGCACTCACGAATGTCTTCCAGCCGGTTCTCGCGGATTTTGGTGGGCAGGAATGGGTCGGCAATGGAAGGTCGCGCTGCGCCAATCAAATCCAGCACGCCGCGCCGCACGGCAGAGAGCATTGTATCGGGCGAGGTATAGCGCCCTACGCCAACTACCGGCTTGCTCGTTAATCCTTTCACAAAGCGAATGTATGGCTCCTGAAAGCCTTCTTTAGCAAATCTCGAAAGCGCCGAATCATTGCTCCAGCCACTGACGTTGACATCCCACAGGTCAGGCAGTTCTGCCAGCATGGCGACCACATCGTGCCCTTCGCCCTGGTGAGTAATTCCATCATCGCCGAGCAATTCGTCCACCGCAAAGCGCACCGCCACTGCGCAGGTATCGCCGACTGCCTCTTTGGTGTCCTCAATGAGTTCGCGCAGGAAGCGGACGCGGTTTTCGAGCGAGCCGCCATATTCGTCTAGCCGGTCGTTGTAGCGGCGGATGATGAATTGGATGGGCAGGGTCATGCCATGCGCCGCGTAGCAGTAGATGATGTCGAACCCGGCCTGTTTGGCGCGCAGGGCGGCCTGGCGATGCCATTTGCGCACGTTGCGAATATCTTCTTTATCCAGGCGTCGGCTTTGCACTGGCTCCCAGCCCGAGCCGCCGATGATGCCCATGGAACGCGGAGCCAGGGCAGGCGTGCGCGAGTAGAGATTGGGGGCATTGGCGCCGTTGTACGCCAGCTCAATGCCTGCCAGCGAACCATGCCGGTGCACGGCTTCGGCCATTTGCGCCAGGGCTGGGATGTCGTCATCGCTCCACAGGCGGCCTTCAAAATAGGGGGCCAGGTCACTGCTGTGATGAATTTCTACTTCTTCGGTGCAAACCACGCCCCAGCCGCCTTCGGCTTTCATGCCGCGCATGGCAGCCAGGCCTTGCGGCATGCGGTGGCCGAACCCATTACAGTGTGGAACCTGGTAAAAACGGTTGGGGGCCGTCACCGGGCCAATTTTGACCGGCTCGAACAGGATGTCGAAGGGAGATGTCATCGTTGCTCCTTATTTTCGTCTTTTCTTGCGCGCCAGCAGCGCGCTGGCGGTGGTCGTTTCTTCTTTTTTAGAAAAATCGGGCAGGTTTGACGCCGGAGATTTCTCCGTTATGGTGGGCAATATCGGCGGCTGCGGCGGGGTGGGGGCGGGCGTTGGGTCTGCTTCCGTTTTTGAGCGCTGTTTTGCCTTTCGCAGGGCTTCCATGCTGGGGGTGGAGACCGTGACCGGCGCTTTTTTCGGCTTCTGAATGGTCAACCGCGCCTGAATCATCTCCCGTATCCGTTGCCCATCCTGGCGGGTGAGAACCAACCGCCGAATGGCTACATCGAAGGGCAGTAAAAGCGCCGCCAGGGCAAGCAGCCAGGGCCAGGCCGGCCTGGAGGCGCGGGAGGCTTTCAGGTCATGGGTAAAGACTTCGGCGGGGTCGGCGGAGGCAATTTTTCCGTCGGTCAGCGCCGAAATTCGCGCCAGCAAATCGGGGTTGGGGCTGGTATTGCGGTATTCGGGCGAGTAGGGCAAAGCCCAGCCCAGCGTTTCGGCAAAGACTCCGCTTTCTCCCTGCCCGTTGAAGCGGAACAGGTACACCCCCTGCCCGGAGGGCTTAAACTCAGCCTCGTAGCGCCCCGGCGCGGTCTGGCGCAGGGTGACGGCTTGCGTCTTGCCCTCCGGCGCGACCACATTGGCTGTTACCTGATAGCCGTTCAGAAAGTCTCCGCCGGGGCTGCGCGCCTCCAGGGTCAGGCGCGCCGTCTCGCCGCGCAGAGTCACGTTCATTTGCAGGCGGGCGGCGTTCATTTCGCCCAAAACGTAGCGCGCGGCCTGCGCCCAAAAGGCGGCGTAATTGTTCCAGGAAACCCAATCTTTGCCCCAGCGTCCGGTGGCGTCTGAAGTGAAGGCCACTGAACGGCCCAGGCCATATTGCCAGGCGGCCAGGATGGGGTCGTTGCGGTTGTTGCCGGTTCCACCGGCGGCTAAAATCACCTGCGCCAGTCCCTTGGGGCTGCTGGCAACATAGCCATAGAGCGGCGGCAGGCTCTCAAGGCCGGAAAGAATCGGGGATGCGTTGACGAGTTCGGGGGCGAATTGCCCCTCCTCGATGTAGGCGCGGGTTGCCAGGGTGGTTTCCTCGGTGAAAATGCTGGGAATGGAGGCCGCGTCGGTCGTAAAGTGATAGCGTCCATTGCCCAGTTCGGCCAAATCTTTCAGAAAGGGCGCGGCGTCGCGTCCGACGGCAACGGTCGAGAGCGTGATGCCGTTTTCGGCGTAGAGTTTCCGCACCAGTTCCGGGATGCCGGTCGGGTCCGCGCCGCCATCGGTCAGCAAAATGACGTGCTTCACTTTAGCCGGGTCGGCGGGCAGGACCTTCGCCATGGCCTGCAACCCGGCCAAAATGTCGGTGCCGCCGCCGATTTGGATGCTGCCAATGGCGCTCTTGATGACCGCCGAATTGCCCAGGTCGGTCATTGGCACGACCCACGCGGCGGAATCATCGAACTGGATGACGCCCACCCGGTCGGTGGGGAAGAGCAAATCGACCGAGCGGGCGGCGGCTTCTTTGGCGAGGTCGAGTTTGCTGGCCCCGCCGCTGGTTTCGCTCATGCTGCCAGAATGGTCAATGATGAAGACAATCGCCAGCGAGGGGCGGCGCTGTTCGTCTTTGATTTGCATATCCACCGGCAGGGCAGCCTCCAGCGGGGTCTCGAAGTAGCCGCCCACGCCATAACTGGTGGGGCCGCCCACCACCAGCAGGCCGCCGCCCAAATCACGAACGTAAGCCTGAATGGTTTCCATCTGGCGGATGCTCAACTCGCGCGCCGGAACGTTGACCAGCACAAGGGCGTTGTACTGGGCCAGCCCGGCCAAATCGGAGGGCAGGCGGGAGGGCGTGACCCAATCCACATCATACCCGGCGGCCTGGAGCGCGGCGCGCAGGGCGGAATGCTCATCGGGGCGAATTGCGCCGCCGGGCAGGGTTTCGCCGGGGGGTGGGGCGGCCATCAGGATGCGCGGCGGCCCCTCGAGTTTGGAGAAGGCATGCAGGCGGTTGTTCTGGTAGAAGGTATCGTCTTGCGGAGAAATTTCAACGTTGTAACGCAAAATGCCATTTTGCGCTACGCTCACCAGCGGCAGGCTGAAGGTTTGCGCGCCGCGCCGCAGGTCGTGGGGCTGTTCATAGAGAATTTCGCCATCGGCCAGCACGCGCAGGGTGGCGCGGGTGGGCTGGCTGGACTGGATGGAGACGTTCAGGTCGAAGCGCTCGCCGGGGCGCAGGCTGGCCGGGGCGTCGAGGGCGGTCACGATAGCCTCCGCGCCGGGTTCGATGATGAACGGCACGGTCACAATTTGCACGCCCGCCGCGGCGGCGAACTCGGCGGCTTTGAGCGCGTCGCCGGTGGTCTGAGCGCCGTCGGAGAGAATCACCATGCGGCGGGCTGAACCGGAGGGGTAAAGCGCCAGCCCCAGGCGAATAGCTTCGGCCAGGTCGGTTTGGGTTGTAACCGGCGCGGAGGTGACCAGCCCCAGCGCGCCGCCGGGCAGCATGGAGCGCTCGACCAGCGCATCGGCTCCGAACAGCACAATTGCGGCCTGGTCATCCGGCCCCATCCCGGCCATTGCCTGCCTGACGTAATCAAGTTCCGCGGCGACAGCCTGCTCCGACATCGAATCGGATACATCCACCAGGAAGACGACTGCCAGTTCGTTCCCGCCGCGCAAAATCTCCAGCCCGGCCAGCGAGAAAATCAGACACAGGACGATGACCAGGCGCAGGACGAGCGAGAGAACTTCCCGTTTGCGGCGTAAGATGTTCTCTTGCGCTACGCCCGCCGCCCAAAGAAAAATGGGCAAGAGCAGGAGCAGCAGGAGGGCGAGAGGGGAGGTGAAGGACATTGAGAATGCAGAATGATGAATGATGAATGTTGAATGGATACTGCTTACTGTTTGCTGATAACTGATTACTGATAACTGATTACTGATTACTGATTACTGAAAACTGCCTGCGGTGATAAACCTGCCACTCGATTAACAGCAGTAACAGCGCCAGCCCGGCCAGCCAGGGCCAGAGTTCGCGCAGGCCGGTTTGCCCGGCGGCAGCCGGGGCGAGGTTGGTTTGCCCAATTTGCACCGATTCCGCCGGTCGGAGGTTCGATTCGGAGGGGTCGAACAGGTTGACGGCGAAGTATTCGGCGCGGGCTGCGTCTTTGGAGAGGAAATTGACGGCGTAGTAGCCAATTTCGTCTGTGCTGGTAAAAGCCAGCGAAGCGGCGGCGGGGAAGAGAGTGTAGAGTTTGCCCGAAGGCGCGGCAACCACGATTCGCTCCACGCCGGGCGGCGGAACGAGGGTCAGGCTGTCGCCGGGGCGCAAACTTTGGGAAGCGTCGAAGGCGGCGGGCGGGACGAGGTAATTTATCAGGTTGCTGAACAGGATGGGATAGGCCACCTGCAGGGGCAGGTCGCTCTGGCGCAAATCGAAGGTCAGGACGGCTACGCGGTGGCCGTCGGTTTCACCGGCAAAGACCAGCGGGCGGCCATCGGCCTCGATGAGCAGGTCGGCCCAAGCGGGCAGCGGCACGCTGCTGGCTTGCAGGATGTGGACGCTGCTCCAATCCACATAGCGGGTGAGTGGATGTTCGCGCACGCGCATTTCGGCGGGCTGGAAAGGCGAGCCAACCACAAAAAGCGGATTCGGCGGCGGACTTTGCCCTGAGTTCATCAAAGGGTTGACCAGCAGCAGGCTGCCGGGCAGGGGCTGGGCGGGGTACGCGCCATCGAACAGATATAAATCGAAGGGGTCGGGGGGAATTTCGCCGGTGAGCGAGCGGAAAGGCTGGATGCCGGGCAGGGAGGCCAGCAGTTGTTCCAGGTACAAATTCCCTTTGGATACCAGAAGCACGCGCCGGGTGGCGGCATCCTGGTTGATGGCAAAAGCCGAGTCATCGAGCGGGAAAGCGTCCAGCGCGGAATCGCTTTGCGGGTTCGATATCCGCGCCTGATAAACCCCTCCCCCGGCGGGGATGTTTTCGAGGGTCAGGCTGCGGCTCTCGCCGGGCGGAATCTCAAGTTGGCGGGCGGTGAGCAGTTCTTGGGCGCGATAGAGCGAGAGCAAAACCGGGCGTGGCGCGGCGCTATAGTTGGTGACTTCGGCAAACAGTTGCCCGCCGCGCAGGGCCAGGGCGCTGATGGCCAGGTTGTCATCAGCCGCGCCGATGGGGATGTAGCGCGCTTCGCCGGGCAGGGGGGGCAGGCCTTCGGCAGGCAGGCCACCATCTGACACGATGACGGTGGTGACTTCGGGAGCGTTGCGGGCAGCCGCCGAAGCCAGCCCAAAGGCAGATTGCCAATCGGCGCTGGATTGGGTCGCTTGGGCGGCGGCCAGGGCGTTGCGCAGCAGGACTTTGTCGCTTTCGGCGGCGATGAGGGTTTGGGGCTGGATGCTGACCGTAATCAGGGTCATTTGGGAGTCGGCGGGCAGGCTGTTGATGAGCGCGGCAATCGCGCGGCGGGCGGCCTCGAAGCGCGTGGGGCTGACATCGGTTGCGTTCATCGAGGCGGAGGCGTCGAGCAGGACAATCACCGTCCCCGAAGCCACAATCGGGGTGGGCAGGGCTGGGCGGGCGAAGGCAAAGACCAGCGCAGCGAGGATGAATAATTGCAGGAATAAGAGCAGGTTGCGCTTGAGTTTTTGCCAGGGGGTGTTGGCCTGCTGGTCGCGCAGCAGCCGCTCCCAAAGCAGCGTTGAAGAGACCTGCACCGGTTTGCGGCGAAGTTTGAGCATGTAAAGCAGCAGGATGGGAATGGCGAGGGCGAGCAGCGCCAGCCCGGCGGGGGCGAGGAGTTGCATGATGGGCTTCCTCCTGGGTTGAGTCTACCAGAAAAGGAGGGGAAATAAAAAAATCACCGTTGCCCAAGGCCGGTGATTTGCGGATGTTCTCTGCGCGAAAAATTTTAATGGTTGTCTTTATATATCATTTCCCCGGCCTCAATGGCGAAGGGCAGGCGGTTGCCGGGAGTGGGCAAGCCGCAAGTGGCGTAGGGGGTGTAGGCGCAGGGCATGTTGTAGGCTTTGTTGAAATCGAGGATGACTTTGCCGTTTTCGGGTTTTTCGGTCTGCAGGTAACGCCCGCCCGCATAAGTGGTTTTGCCGCTGGTCTGGTCGCGGAGGGCAATGAACAGGCCGCCGTCACCAGCGTTTTCGGCGTCCAGGCTGTATTCTTTGCCTTCCCACGCGAAAATGACTTTGCCAATCATTTTGGTATCGTGGGTTTCGCCGATGATGTCCTGTTGTTTGACCAGTTTGTAGGGCGCGTAGCCCTCGTAGCGGGCATCGATGCGATATTCGGGTTTGCAGGGGTAGAAGTTCAGGCCAGAAAATTCTTTGCGCGCCGGGCTGTCAATGTCCCACAAGCGAATGAGGGTGGCGCTGCCGCGCTTCAGGACAACCAGTATCAGGCGTCCCAGTTCGAGAAAATCTGGTTTTTCTTTCTGGTCATCGTTCAGCACGCCGGTTGGCAGGTCGCCGCCATTGCAGGTCATGGTCACGCCCGGCTCTACTTTGAGATATACCAGGCCATGTTTGAACTGGAACAGCCCGGCCTTTTTGGGGGCTGAGGCGGGCAACACAAAATCGCACTTCGGGTCGCTGCCGAAGGTGTTGTCACCTTCTTTCAGCCAGAATAAACCGGCCAGCCCCAGCCAGCTTTTTTCGCTGGTGCGCAGGCGTTCGGCGCGTTCAGCGCGCCATTGCATGATTTCGGCTTCGTAGTTTTGTTCCACCATTTTTTTATTTTACCACGCCCGCCTTGCGCATTTCGAGCAGAATGACCTGCTCCCAGGGGCGCTTGGTGACGATGTTCAGGTAGCGCGTGCTCTGTTTGCGGCAATCAGATTGGATGGAGTGAATCCAGGCCTGGGCGCGCTGCCGATATAAGGAGCGCAGGCTGCCATCGAGCGAGACCTCCTGGCTGGAGCCGGTTTCGACATCAATCAGTTGTAAATCGCCCGCCAGGGGTGGGTCGAGTTCGTCGGGAGCGAGGATATGCAGCAGCGCGGCTTCGTGTCCACGCCCGAGCAGCGCCCGCAGCCCGGATTCGTACCCCTCGGCGGTGAGCAAATCCGAAAGCAGAATCAGCAGACCGGAACGGCGCGGCGCAACGGAATATTGCCGGAGCGAGGCGTTCAGGTCGGTTGCGCCGCCGGGTTCCAGCCCTTCGAGAAAGCCAAACAGGCGCGGCAGGGCGGCCTGTCCGCGTGTTGGGCCAAATTCGGCGGCCACGCGCCCGTTTTGCAGGAAGCCAACTGAGAGCGAATCGCCCGCTGCCAGGGCCACTGCCCCCAGCCCGGCGGCCATTCGTTGGGCATAGCGGAACTTGTGGAGAGCGGAGTCTGCTTCGAGCGGCCAATCCATCGATTTCGAGCCATCCAGAAGAATGTGGACGGCCAGGTCTTCTTCTTCCTCCAGTAATTTGATGAAAGGCCGCTCTAGCCGGGCGTAGATGTTCCAATCCAGGCGGCGCAGGTCGTCGCCGGGGGTATAGTCGCGGTAATCGGCAAATTCCACGCTGGAGCCGCGCTTCGACGAGCGGCGCTCTCCCTTCATCGCTCCGCTGCGAATGCGGGAGGCGACCAGGGTCAGTTGGTTCAGTTTGCGAAGGGTGGATTCGTCGAAGAGCATGGCGCTGGCGATGCGTTCCTTGTAGTTGGTGCTGGTTATTGTACCGCATGCGTTTCAGGAATTGCTCTAAAGCAAGAAAATATCGCGCGAACGAAGATGTATTCGCGTGCTCTGGGGCAAATTTTTGGAAGGCATGTTGGGGCAGGCCCGATTATTTGCATGTCAAGACTTCTGGCGAGGGGGCGTCGGTCGTCAGCCCGTAGCCAAAGGGGAAGAGCGGGCCGTCGCAGCCGGTTTTACCATCCATGTTGTTGATGTTTAGCGGCAACTGCTCCACGCGGCGCGGCCAGGTGTAGGGCAGTTTGCCGCTGAATTGCACCTCGCCAAACAAGACGTCGGTTACGCCCGCGCCTTCGCTGCCGGGCAGCCAGGCTGCCACCCATGCATCCGCCAGCGGCAGCAGGTCGGTGAGGATGACCGGGCGGCCAGAGAAGATGACCACTACCACTTTTTCGGCGCGTTCGCGTAGGGCGCGCAGGGCTTCGAGGTCTTCCTCTGGCAGGGACAGGGTGGCGCTATCGCCCGCGCCTTCGGCGTAGGGAAGTTCGGCCAGCACCACAATCCCCACATCAGCGCGGAGCGGCTGACCGTTTTCATCTTTTTCTTCCGCAAACTGACCGGTTTTATCGAACACGACGCGGGTCTGCGGGCTGACGGCGGCCTGAACCGCCTGGAGCAAGGTTGTTCCGGTTGCGCGGAAGCCTTCTTTGCCCTGCCAGTCCACCGTCCAGCCGCCGGTTTGCCGCGCCAGGTTGGCTGCGCCCTCCCCGGCCACGAACACCAGCCGGGTGTTTTTGTCGAGCGGCAGGGTTTGGTCTTCGTTTTGGAGCAGGACGAGCGATTTTTGCACGGCCTCCCGCGCCAGGGTGAGATGTTCGGGCGAGCGGATGCGTGCTTGCAGGGCGGAGATGGTTTCTTCCTGGTCGACCGGGGTTGGCCGCTCGAATAGTCCTAACGAAAACTTGACCCGCAAGATGCGCCGCGCGGCGTCATCTATCCGTTTCGGCGGAATATCGCCTCGTTCGACCGCCGTCCGCAGGTGACGGAGGAAGGGCAGATAATTGGTTGGCACCATTACCATATCTACCCCGGCGTTGATGGCGGCGACGATGGATTGATATTGGTCATTGGGGTAAATCTGGTCCACCGCCTGCCAATCGGAGACGACAAAACCGCTGAAGCCCAGTTCGCCTTTAAGGACATCGGTCAGCAGGTAGCGGTGGGCGTGCATTTTGACGCCATTCCACGAACTGTAGGAGGCCATTACCACCTGTGCGCCCGCTTGCACGGCAGCGCGATAGGGCGGCAGGAACAATTCTCGTACTTCCGCTTCGTCCATCTGCATATCGCCCTGGTCGAGCGCATAGCCAATGGTTCTGGAAGTGTTCCAGGCTGTGCCGCCATCCCCCAGGAAGTGCTTGGGGGTGGCGGCGGCAAAGAGCGTTTGGCCGGGCGCGGGTTTATAGCCGACCGGGAAGGCCTGTAATCCTTCGATGTAAGCCGCGCCCAGACGGGTGACAATCTCCGTGCTTTCGCTAAAGCCTTCATAGGTACGTCCCCAGCGGATGTCTTGTGGCACGGCAATCGTTGGGGCAAAGTTCCAGGGGATGCCGGTTGCCATCATTTCGAGCGCGGTGGCCTGCGCGATGCGCCGAACCAGGTCGGGGTCATTGGCCGCGCCCAGCCCAATGTTGTGCGGGAAAATGGTGGCGTTCAACAGGTTGTTGTGGCCGTGAACGGCGTCCACCCCGTAGAGGAGGGGAATTTGCAATGGGGTTTGCAGGGCGCGGCGCTGGAAGTTGCCGGTCATCCGTACCCAGCCAGAGGGGTCGTTTTGGATGGGCGAACCGCCGCCTCCGCTCAACACTGAGCCAATGCGGTACGGAGCGACGTCATCTATCTTCATCGAGCCTTTTTCAACCTGCGTCATTTGCCCCAATTTGTCTTCCAGCGTCATGCGGGCGAGCAAGTCGTCCAGCCGCGCTTCCAGCGGCAGGGACGGGTTGAGATAAGGCAGGAGCGAGGCAGTTGGAGCAGGGTTGGTCGGGGCAGCCGTTGGGGCGCTGGTCAAAGTCGGCTGTGGCGTGGGGGCGGCGCAGGCGGTCAGGAGCAGGCTGAGGACTATCGAAAGAGAGAGCAGAAATTTCATCGCAAAATATACGAGAAAAGAACTGAAGATGAACCAGGATGAATCAGGCTGACCAGGATTGCGCCTTCATCGCCGTTCGTCCCGGTTTATCTCTATTTTTTGACTGGATTATGCTCTGTTACAAACACGATATGTGTCTGCGGTTTCTCCAGGTTGGGGTGAGGGAAAGCGCGTAAGCAAGTTCGTCTTTGTAACAAAGCAACTGGATTACCGCAAAACACACTCGACCTTTACGGTTTTGCCTGCCGGGTGGGGCGGCACGACCTGACCGCTGACGGGCGCGCCGTTGACAGTGAGCGAGACGGCGTTGCCAGGGCCTGCGCGTCGGACCGAAATCTCATAGCGTGCGCCGCGAAACAGCCGCACGGCCTCGAAGCCCTCCCAAGCGGCGGGGAGGACCGGCGCAATCCGCAGGCCATCCAACTCCGGGCGGATTCCAAGAATATACTGGCTGATGGCAACGTAGTTCCAGGCCGCTGTGCCGGTAAGCCAGGAATTTTTGGCTTCGCCATGCGTGGGAGCGTCTTTTCCGGCAATCATCTGGGCATAGACGTAAGGTTCGCACTTGTGCAGGTCGCTGAGGGCCTCGCGCGCTGAAGGATTGATGCGCTTGTAGTAATCAAAAGCCTGTTCGCCGCGCCCGGCCAGCGCTTCGGCAATCATTATCCAGGGGTTGGTGTGACAGAAAATCCCCGCGTTTTCTTTGTAGCCCGGCGGATAGGACGAAATCTCGCCCAAATGCAGGTAGTAGCGGCTGTAAGCGGGCTGTTGTAACACGATTCCGTGCGGGGTGGCGAGATGTTTTTCCACCGAAGCCAGCGCCTTGAGCGCGTTGCCGTTCTCCAGTCCAAGACCCGCCAGGATGCAGATTCCCTGCGGTTCGATGAAGATTTTTCCTTCCTCGTTCTCCTGCGAACCGATGACGCGCCCAAAATCATCATAAGCGCGGCAGAACCATTCACCGTCCCAGCCATGCGCCCAGATGGTTTTCTCCATGCGGCGGGCGGCTTCGGCATAAAACGGCGGCTCTTCAACTGTAAATTGCGAATTGCGAATTGCGCTTTGCTCGCTGTCTGTTTCGTGCTTTGCAATTTGCTCCATCTCGCGGCAGGCCAGCACGAATAACCCGGCGATGAATACGCTTTCGGCCACTTTTCCATCTTTGTTGGTGGTGGTCTGGAAACTCTGGCCAGGGGTCTCGGAAAAGCAGTTCAGGTTCAGGCAATCGTTCCAGTCGGCGCGGCCAATTAACGGCAGGCCGTGCGGGCCGAGACGGTCGAGGGTGTATTGGATGGAGCGCTGTAGATGCTCATAGAGCGGCGTTTCGCTGCCAGGCTGATTATCATACGGCACAGGTTCCGCAAGAATGCTCCAGTCGCCGGTTTCCTTCAGGTACGCCGAAACGCCCAGTACCAGCCAGAGCGGGTCGTCGTTGAAGTTCGAGCCAATATCGTTGTTGCCGCGTTTGGTGAGCGGCTGATACTGGTGATATGCGCCGCCGCTGGGCAGTTGAGTGGCCGCCAGGTCGAGAATGCGCTCGCGGGCGCGTTCAGGAATCATGTGAACGAACCCCAACAAGTCCTGATTCGAGTCACGAAAGCCCATGCCGCGCCCGATTCCGCTTTCGAAATAGGAGGCCGAGCGGCTCATGTTGAATGTCACCATGCACTGATAGGCGTTCCAGATGTTGACCATGCGATTGGTATCGGCATCGGGGGTATGCACCTGCAATTTGCCGAGCAGCCCGCTCCAATACGCGCGCAAGGACTCAAAGGCGGCATCCACGCTGGCGGGTTGGAGATATTTTTCGATGATGGGTTTAACCGTTCGTTTGTTGAGAATTTGCGAATCAGGCGGGTCGAACTTATCGTCTTTTGGGTTTTCGTGATAGCCCAGCAGGAAGATGATTTTGCGGCTTTCGCCTGGCTGCAGAGTGACCCTGACATGATGCGAGCCGATGGGCTGCCAGCCAAAGGCGATGCTGTTCGCCGATTGACCGCGTTCCACCGCCAGGGGCGAATCCCAGCCACGATAAGGCCCCAGGAAGGCCTCGCGCTGCGTGTCGAACCCGGCCAATGGTTCGGAACAGGCAAAATAAGCAAAATGGTCGCGCCGCTCGCGATATTCGGTTTTGTGGTAGATGACAGTGATGGCCTCCCCTTGCCCGGCGGGAGATGGGCTGGGGGTGAGGGCCTCCACCTCCACCTGCCCGGTTGAGTAATTGCGCTGGTAGTTGGTTGCGTCATCCCACGCATCCCACAGGCAGAACTCGACTGCCGAAAACACCGATAAATCCGCTGCCGACTTGCGCTGGTTTTTCAGGGTCATTTCCCAAATTTCCAGGCTCTCGCCGAGCGGCACGAAGTAGCGGGTTTGGGTTTGAATCCCGTGCGCCAGTGATTGGATAACGGTATATCCCTGCCCATGCCTGCATTCGTACTCGTCCAGTTTGCCGCGCGTCGGCATCCAGGAGGGCGACCAGTAGGGACGCGAAATGTTTTCCCGGCGGCCGGCGTCGTTGTCGCGGATGTAAATATAGCGGCCACCCGTATCCAGCGGGGTGTTATTGTAGCGGTAGCGCGTCAGGCGGCGCAGGCGGGCATCTTTGTAAAAGGAATATCCTCCGGCGGTGTTGGAAATCAGACCAAAATACGCTTCACAGCCCAGATAGTTAATCCATGGCAGGGGCGTATCAGGTTGGGTGATGATGTATTCCCGCTTCGTATCGTCGAAATAGCCGAATTTCATAATATCTCCTTGTAAGTTTCCCCCTCTCGTTTTGGGAGAGGGGGACAGGTCAGGGCAGGTTATTCCACCTTTTCTAAATCTTCGATGATTTTCTCGAACAGGCCCTCTGGCAGGAGCGCGGAGAATTTTTCGGCGATGTCGGCCAGGGTCATGTCCATCACCATTGCCAGGTTGGGCATTTCCAGCATGTCGCCCAAATGCTGCTTCAGGACAGCCTTGCCCTGCGGGTCATTCAAAACTGCGCGCAGGGTCAGGCCGCTGTGCAGGCGCCCTCCGGCGGCGAGAATCTCCACCTGCGCTTTCAAGCGAATATCGCGGCTGGAAGCGCCAACCCAAATCTCGAAGATCCCCGGCTCCACTGCCCAGCCGTTGCGGGCGGTATCGAAGTACCAGAAGGCCTCGCGGTCGAGCGAAAACGTCACGGTTTGGGTTTCTCCGGGCTGAAGCATCACTTTGCGGAAGGCCTTCAGTTCCTTCTCCGGGCGAGAAGTCTTGGATTGTACATCGCGCACATAGACCTGTACCGCTTCCTTGCCTGCCAGCGCGCCGGTGTTGGTTACATCCACGCTTACGGTCAGCGTATCGGCTTCGGTCAGTTTCTCCGCGCTCAACTTCAGGTTGGAATAGGCAAAGGTGGTGTAGGAAAGCCCGTGTCCGAAGGGGAAAAGCGGTTCGATTTCTTTCTTGTCGTAGTAGCGGTAGCCCACGAAAATCCCCTCTCCATAGCGCACATGGCCGTTTTCGCCGGGGTAGTTGATGTAAGCGGGGTTATCTTGCAAGCGGGCGGGGAAGGTGGTGGGCAGTTTTCCGCTGGGGTTCGCATCGCCAAAGAGAACATCGGCCAGCGCGTTGCCCTGCTCCTGCCCGGCATACCATAACTGCACCACTGCAGGCACATCGTTCAGCCAGGGCATTTCCAGCGCCGAACCGGCGTTCAACACTACCATCGTGCGTGGGTTAACGGCGGCCACGCGCCGAATCAACTCATCCTGCGCGCCGGGCAGTTTCATATCGGCGCGGTCAAAGCCTTCGGATTCATATTCGGGACTTAAGCCCACCACCACCACCGCCGCATCACAGTGCCGCGCCAGTTCTTCCGCTTCGGCCAGCAGGTCGGGAGCGTGTGGCGGTAGATGACCGAGCATGAGCGCGCGCCAGGATGGGTCGCCCTGCCAGGCATAATCCACTTTCAGCGCGTAAGCGCGCCCGGCTTCCAGGTCGAGTTCGGCGTTTTTCTGCTGGCCGCTTTCCGAAGCATCCCAATGGTCAATCAACAGCCTGCCATCCAGGTACAGGCGCGCCCGCCCGGTGACATTCAGCCCCAGCGTGTGGCGTCCGCTCTCTTGCGGGGTGAAGAAGCCCTCCATGCGCGCCGAGAAAACGGACTGGTCGGTAATGTTCGGAATGCCGCCGCCCCACCAGCCATGCTGGACGGTGGTCGTCTCAAGGACAAACACAGGCTCTCCACTCAATTCCGCGTTGTCAAAAATGCTTAAAAGAAGTCCCCGGCGGCCTTCGGGCGTGTTCAGGGTTTCGGGCAGGGGGGCAGGTAAAGTTCTGTGGATGAAGCAGCCGGGGGCAGTTTCCACTTTTACGGCTTCCCCCGCCCGCGCGCGAATGCCCGCCAGCGGCGAAACGGCATAATGCGGGTTGACGGCAGAACTTCCGCCGCCCAAAATGTTCGCGCGCGCGGCGTGCGGCCCAATAACGGCGAGAGATTTCACTCCCTTGAGCGGTAAAACGCCCTCATTCTTGAGCAAGACGATAGCCTCGCGCGCCGCTTCGCGCATGACGGCGCGGTGTTCGGGGCGGTCTTCCGCTTTTTCGGGCTGGAGATTGGGATTTTCGAACGCCCCGGCTTTTTCCAGCACCCCCAGCAAGCGGCGCACCTTGTCATCGAGCGCGCTCTCGGTCAGACTGCCGCTTGCGAGGGCTTTTTTCACCACTTCAGCCGCCATCCAGCGCGCTGGGCCGGGCATTTCCAAATCCAGCCCGCCCGCTGGCACGGCTTCATCATACGTCCCCATCCAGTCCGACATGACAATCCCGTCGAAGCCCCATTCGCCCTTGAGAACGTCTTTGAGTGTGTGGTCGTTTTCACAGGCATACACGCCGTTGACGCGGTTATAGGAAGACATCACCGCCCAGGGTTTGGCGGCGCGAATGGCGAGACGGAACGGCTCCAGGTAAATTTCGCGCAGAGGGCGCTCGTCCACATCAGAACTCATCGAATTGCGCTCAAACTCCTGGTCGTTGGCGACGAAATGCTTGATGCACGCTCCCACGCCCTTCGATTGAATCCCCTGAATGTATGCCGCCGCAATCATCCCGCTCAAGAAGGGGTCTTCGCTGTAGCACTCAAAGTTGCGCCCGGCAATGGGCGTGCGGTGAATGTTGACGGTGGGCGCCAGCAGAATGTGCGCGCCTTTAACCTTGAGTTCATCGGCCAGTACTTCGCCCACTTGTCGCACCAGGTCGGGATTCCAGGTTGCGCCCAGTGCAATGCCAACCGGCGTGCAAACCGCCTGCGGGCTGAGCGAGCCCAGCGCGCCGCGCGCGCCGTTGGGGCCGTCCGTTACGCGGAACTGTGGAACGCCCAGGCGTGGTACGGCTACGCTGTGCCAAAGGTCGGCCCCGGCGAGCATGGAAATCTTTTCATCAAGGGTCATTTGTTGAAGCAGGGTTTCGATACGGGACATGGAAATCTCCTTAACTATGAAAGACGGATGGTGTTTGCTGGTTAAATTTGTATGTTGGATTTCGCCAGCGAGGTCGCTTTTGAAGCAGCGCATGTCATTTCCTGCTTACAGATGGTTGGCAGGGCAGGACTGCCGCATAATCAGTTCAGGAGGCAGAATCACCTGGCGCGGTGGAATGTGCAAGTCGGATAATATGCTTCGCTTTCGCTCGGTGACCATTTCAAGGAGCCGCTCGACCGCCAGTTGACCGAGATGGCGCAGCGGTTGGCGAATGGTGGTGAGGGGAGGGTCAAGCTGCGCTGCGAGCGGAATGTCATCGAAACCGATGACTGCAATGTCTTCTGGAATTTTTAGCCCGGCCTGGTAAATGGCGCGATATGCGCCAGCCGCCATCAGGTCGTTGGCGGCAAATACGGCCTGGGGTTTTTGGGGAAGAAGATTTTGCATGGCGGTATATCCGCTCGATTCGCTAAAGTCTCCCTCAGCCACCAGATTGCCATCGAACAGACCGGCCTCGACCAGGGCTTGCGTGAACCCCTGTAATCGGTCTTGCCCGGCAATTTGATTGCGCGGCCCACTAATGGTTGCAATTTGCCGATATCCGTGCGTTAGCAGGTGCTGGGTTGCCAGATAGGCTGCCTGTCGGTGGTCAATGTCTACCGAATTGATGGCAGGGTTGGGATGATGCCCGATGATGACAAAGGGCAATTGCCCCTGCAAGAGCGTTTCTACAATTGGGTCGTCGGCCAGCGTAAACAAGACAATCACTCCATCCGTCAGGTTGTTATTAGAAAGATGGCGTAGAATGCGTTGTTCGTGTTCCAGGTCTGAAAGCCAGAGCAGAAGTGAATAGTCCTTTAGACTGCATGTGTTGAAAACGCCCTGTATCACCTGAGAAAAATAGGGGTCGCTGATGGTTGCGGCTGGCGTGCTGGAAATGACCAATCCGAGCGTGTCGGTGCGCCCGGCCGCCAGACGGCGAGCGGCCTGATTGGGTTGGTAATTGTGTTGTTGGATGACATCCTGCACCCGTTGGCGGGTTTTTGCGCTGACGTTTTTATCGCCATTGACGACGCGCGAAACGGTGGAGCGGGACACACCGCTCAGTTGGGCAATATCTTCAAGGGTGAGAGACATATTTATTTGTGAGCGTTCTCAATTGCGATTAAAAAAAGCCGCCTTTTGTGTGGCGTTTTATAAATTGGGAGCGCTCCCAATAAGTATATCAGAAATAGGGCGGATTGACAATCCGCCCTGCCAGACCGACGTGTTGTTACTTTCTCTCTACCGGGTAAGGCGGCGAGAGCAAGGAGGCAAATTCAGAGAGCCGCTGGTGATGTACCAGGGCCAGGACTTCATCGAGGGCTTCCAGGACGGTGTTGCCGCGCGGGATGATGAGTTGATGATGGCGGATGATGGCGACAATGGTGCATTCTTCAGGAAATTTAATGTCTTTGAGCGCCATGTTAGCGGCGATTGCGGTTGGGAAAACCTTTTCCTCGACGAGAGAGTATTCGCCGCGTTTGAGCTTGAGCAGGGTCATCATATCGCCCAGCGACATTTCTTCCGCTACCAGGTGCGCCAGGACGTCGGCCTGGTTGAGGGCCACATCAACTCCCATTTCCTGGGTGAATAGCCAGTGATTTTTGGGGTTGTTGACCCGTCCGATAATGCGCGGTACGTTGAACTCGAAGCGCGCCAGCGAACTGATGACCAGATTGGTCTCGTCGTCACCAGTTACGGCTGCCAGGACGTGCGCTTTGCGGATATCTGCCTGTTCCAGCGTGGAAGGAGCGGACCCGTCGCCTGCCAGGACGACTTCGGCAGGCAACTCTTTGCGCAGTTTTTCGAGAACGTTGGCCCGCTCTTCGATGACGCGGACAGAGTGCTGGCCTTCGAGAAGTATTCTTGCCAGGTAAGAACCGGTATTTCCTCCGCCGACAATGACAACGTGCATGGTTAATTCCTCCTTTCGATGCCGAGCATCTCTTCGAGACGCGTCATGGAGGTGGCAAGCACGACCAGGTGCAGAATATCTCCTTCGCGGAATTCGGTGCCAGTGGATGGGATGAAGGCATGGTCGTCACGGGTAATGGAAATCACGCTGACTTCACCAGGGATGTTCAAATCGCGCGCGGTACGTCCTGCCAGTTGGGCGCTTGCCTCAACGGTGACAATATTGACTTCTCCTCGTCCGAATTTTTGGAGTACATCTAAATCGGTGTGAGTCACCATCTCATAAATCTGGCGGACGCCCAAATCGGTGCTGGAGATGGTCATCAGGCCTAGCCTTTGGTAAATTTCGGCACGACGAGGGTCGTACATGCGGGCCACTACACGCGGAACATGGAAAATGTTGCGCGCAATCCGTGCTCCAACAATATTGGCATTGTCGGATGCGCTGGCGGCGATGAAAGCATCTGCTTGTTCTATCCCTGCTTCGAGCAATATCTGTTGGTCGAACCCCAGGCCATTGATGATGCGTCCTTTGAAATTGGGGCCGAGACGGGTGCGTGCATCCGCGTCACGATGGTCAATGACGGTGACATCGTGTCCGCGATTTGCCAGTAAGTTACTGACTTGCGACCCAACCCTGCCGCATCCCATGACAATCACTTTCATAGTACCTCCTTCATTTTGTGAATGAGTCTGGCGCTTACGTTTCCGTTCCGTTGTACTTAGGGGCCATTATGCGCAAACATTGCTTGCGTATCCATTCCGTGCCGTAAATGATGAGCGGGAAGAATGCCAGTCCGAGCCAGTAGCGCAGGGGAATATTGACATGGTTGAAATATGTGGCAATCGTCTCCTGGTGGATAATAATAACGATGCCGGCTATTTCGAAGATGGCGGCGTAAATCAATAAGCGATTACTGCCCCAGCCGAGTCGGGTGTTGCGCAAGATGCCAGAGCGGCAGGCAAAGGCGTTGCCTACCTGGGCCATGACAACTCCGGCGTGAAAGACGGTTGCGGCCATTTTGTTGACGTTTTCGGCTGGAATTTCCAGATGAAAGAAATCTGGGTAGGACAGTTTTTCAAGCCAGGGGATGGAGAGCAAATCTGCATTGCCTGAGAAGACATAAACAGAGAAAAATCCAATGTAGCACAGGACGGCTTCGAGCATGCCCAGCCACAAAAAGGAGCGTACCAGCAGGCCGTTATCCACCAGGCGCGTGCTGCGTTTGCGCGGTGGGCGTTGCATTACGTTTGGTTCCGGTTTTTCGGTGCCAAGCGCTACGGCAGGCAGCAGGTCGGTGCCGAGGTCAATGGCAAGAATCTGGCGGACATTCAGCGCCAGCGGGATGACTGGCATGCTGGCAGTCACCAGGAATGGCATGACTTCAGGGACGTTGCTGGAGAAAATGTAAGTGATGAACTTGCGCACATTGTCGTAAATTGCCCGACCTTCTTCAATGGCATGGACGATTGCGCCGAAGTTGTCGTTTGTCAGAATGATGTCGGCTGCTTCTTTAGCGACATCGGTGCCAACCAGGCCCATTGCCACGCCGACATCGGCTTTTCGCAAGGCTGGAGCGTCATTCACCCCGTCGCCAGTGACTGCTACAACCTCTCCGCGTGCCTGAAGGGCTGAGACGATGCGCATTTTGTGTTCAGGGGCCATGCGGGCGAATAATACTTCTTGCGCCAGTATTTTGCTCAGTTCGACGTCGCTCAGGGTGTCTAATTCTGAGCCGGTCACGATGCGCGCGTTGTGCGTGGTCAGCATTCCGACGCGGCGGGCCAGTGATTCTGCAGTCAGGCCATAGTCGCCGGTAATCATGATGATGCGAATCCCGGCCTGCCGGCAGGTTTTGATGGCGGCCTCCACTTCGGGGCGAGGAGGGTCCATCATTGCCATCAGACCGAGGAAGACCAGGTCGCGTTCGATGTTTTCGGCACGGTAAGATTCGATGTTGGAGGGCAGTTCACGCCGGGCAACCGCAAGCACGCGCAGGGCGCGGCGGGCATAATCATCGTTGGCCGCCAGGATTTCGGCGCGCAGAGTATCGTCGAGAGGGAGGATTTCGTTGTTGATTTCGATGTGCGTGCAGAGTTGTAATACTTCGCGCGGTGCGCCTTTGGTGAAAGCCATTTCATGGTGCAGGCCGCGGTGAATGGTGGTCATTCGCTTGCGGCGCGCGTCAAAAGGAATTTCATGCACGCGTGGGTAAACCAGGTTCAATTCTTTTTCATTCAGGTTCGCCTTCAGTGCAACGACTTTCATGGCTGCTTCGGTTTGGTCGCCCAGGCTGCTCCAGGTAGGATGCTCGGCAGAGGGCGGGTTGAGGCGGGCATTGTTGCAGCAGTCGGCAGCTTCCAGCAAAGACAGCAGGGTCTCCTCCCAGGGTTGGCCGGAAGGTTCGGGTTTGAATTTGCCTTTTGGTTCGTAGCCAACGCCGGTCACCTTAATTTTTTTGCGGGAGGTCCAAATCTCACGCACGGTCATCTGGTTTTGGGTCAACGTTCCGCTTTTGTCGGTGCAAATGACCGAGACCGTACCAAGCGTTTCAATAATGTTTAGTTTTTTTGCCAGTACGCCTTTTTGGGTCAGGCGTTGAACGGCAATTGCCAGGGAGAGCGTCAAGGTTGCGGGCAGGCCCTCTGGGATGACTGCGACAATGATGCCGAGGGTGAAAAATAGGAGCGCTGAACTATCCAACCCCAGGCCAGAAGTAAACCCAACAATCAGGACCAGAAGACCGATGGCGAGCGCCGCCAGGGTGATGATTTTTGTGACCTGACGCAACTCCTTTTGCATTGGGCTGGGAGGGTCGGCAATGCTCTGGGTGAGGTGCGCAATGCGTCCAAACTGGGTTAACATGCCTGTGGCGTAAACTACTGCCCGGCCTGTTCCGGCAACAACGGAGGTTCCAGCAAAAATCAGGTTGGGCTGTTCCAGCTCACTGATGCTTTGCTGGTAGGAAGCATCTGCGATTTTGCGGGCAGGGACTGATTCACCGGTCAGGGTAGAATTATTGACGCGCAGTCCAAATTCTTCGACCACGCGTGCGTCGGCGGGGATGTTATCGCCCTCTGCCAGTATCAGCAGGTCGCCGGGAACAATCTCTTTGGCAAGGATATGTTCGTCTTGCCCGTTGCGAAGGACATGCGCATAGGCAGGCAGAATGGCCCTGAGCTTTTCGACGGCTTGTTCGGCGCGATATTCGCGCCAGTAGGAAAAGATGGCATTAAAGACAATTAACGCCAGGATGACCAGAGACAAGCCGAAATCTTTGCCAATGGCAGCCAGCAAGACTGCGAGCAGTAAAATTCCGGCCTGCGGGTGTAGAACGTGCCTGAAAATTTTGTGGCTAAGCGGCTCTTTTGATTCCTCGCTCAGCACATTCTCGCCGTACAGAGATAGGCGCGACTGCGCCTCAGCAGCCCCTAAACCGTCAGGGGACGTTTCGAGAGATTCGAAGACCTGCTGTGGGCGCAGGCTGTAAATTGGTTCAGAAGGCATGGGAAGCGTGCGAATCCTGTGTTCGGATTACTCCTCGTTATCTGCCTTTGTAGTTTCTTTGGGCGCGCCACCCAGCTTTGGAGCCTGTTTTGGTTGATTTTCGATATATTGCTCCAGGAAGGTTTTGTGACCTTCGTGTTGCAGCGCATCCTCGAATTCACCCACTGGCGCAGGTGGTTGATTTTCTTCAAATCGTAGTGGTTTAAAGATGCCGAATAGCCCAAAGAATTGGGCGACTTTGAGCAACAATAAGTAGCGGTATTCTTGCATTTTTAGCGATTGCCATTCAACGATATTGCCCATTGTCCCCTGAATGCGCGATTTTTCACGGATGACTCGATGGATATCTTCTGGGTTACGGTAGCCCGCTGGGGAGAGCAACAGGACATGGGCGAACAGGATGAGTAAGGTAAAAACAATCAGCACCACCCAGCCGCCTTCATTCCACTTGGTGACAATTTGCCCTACAAAAATGAACGTTGCCAGCGCCGTCGCAAAAGAAGTTCCAAATAATCCCCATTGCCGGGCGCGCCCTTTGAGGTGTTGTTTGACATGTTCGCGCAAGGCAAGGCCCATCACGGCGATGGGCATAAAAACGCCCACTCCATAATAGGGTACAGCGGTGCTGGTGTTGCCGCGCACCAGGAATTGAACAAGAATGGCGACGATTGCTGCTGCCGTCACGGGACGCGTGAATGTGCCTTTGGGGTTGCGGTAGACTACGAGTTCGGGTAATTCGCCAATTGCAACATTGCGCCAGGTAATGGCTTGCAGGTCCTGAAAGGCTGTCATCGAAGCGGCGGTGAGCAGGCCAACAGCCAAAATTTGATAAGCCCAAAACAGGATTTCGCCGCCGGGTAATTGGGTGAATCCGATGAATGCCAGGTTGCCCACCAGACTGCGGCCTTCGATGCCATCGAACGCCTGAAAGTGAATGGCAAAATAAGTCAGGAATAGCGTGGTCAATGCGCCATAGAACAGGAAAGAAGTTTGCACAGCCCGTCCGATGCCTGATTTACCGCTGTAAAATTTCCATAGCCAGTTGAGTTGGGGAATGCGCTTTCTGCCCCATTTGACGAAGGGGGCATCGTCTTCCATTACGAATTGAATACCGTTCGACATGGCTTCGAGACCGGTCAGGGCAACCAATCCTTTCATCGAGGCCGCCAGGATGTGAAAGAGTGCTTCACCGATGGACGTTACTTCTTCTGTTGCTTCTACTGGCAGGGGTGGCACATTCCTTGCCTGGGCAATGAGCAAGCCAATGAAGAGCATGAGAGTCATCAATATAAAAATGCTCAAGCCAGTAAAGACGACCTGGGCCGATTCTCCTCTTCCACGAATGGTGATATACCAGGTGATGCCGACCATGCCGGCTCCCAAGAGAAAGTGCCAATACCATGCAATTCCGCCCAGTTGTTGTAAAGAAAGCAGCTGGTCCACCCCTGAAAGCGTGGAAACCACAATAGTAAAAATATAGTCCTGTAGAAGGATGACGGCCACGATGAGGCTGATGGAAGGCCCCAGGTAACGCATGGCTGCCGTAAATGACCCGCCACCTTCGTTGAATATTCCCAGCGAATACATATACAGGCCGCCGAAGACAAGGTTTGCCAGTCCGATGACCAACACCGCCCAATACGCAAGATGTTCGAGACCATATGGATGCAAGGCGTGCATCATTTCGCCGGTGGCGTAGAAATATGATGTGAAATAGTCTACGCCGAATAAGGCCAGGGCAGCGAGCAGTCCTACCTGACCAGCGCCATGTACATGGGCATCTTCCTGCCGTTCGCGCGGGGCAATGCGCCAGGAAAGATAGATAATGATGGCGAGCAACAGGATAGAAAAGAGCATAGGGAAGTCCGTTTTTTGTTTTGTGAAAATGAATTTGCGAAATATGGTCAGTTATTTAAGATTGGATGTCATTCCGAGCCGGGCAACAGCATGGAATGGCATCGATTTAAGGCTGATAAAAAGCATCCTCAAGCATTTTGAGCCCTGCCAGCATGTGCTTGCGGGTTGAGGCATTAAAACGCGTATCTTGCACGCGCTTGGCGGCTTCTTCGCGCGCGGCGCGCACCACAAAAGCCGGTACAAACATAATCCGTCCGGCGGGAATGACCTCAAATCTTAAGATATCCAGGCGCAATTCCTGGTCATCAAAATACGGCAGGCTCAAACTCAGACCACGATTGAGTGAGCCAGCCGCGGCTCGCTCTTTAATGGTTTCGATGATTTCTCTGGTCTTGTGGCGGGCCAACGCGCGACCCTGATTGATGAGTTGGCCGAGCATGCCATATCGTTTGCGTTGGTATTCTTCATCTGCGATGATATAGGAGGCAATTGATGATGCGATATGCAGAATTTGAATGTATCGCTGCATTGAGGCGATGTGCGCCTCCGCCTCTTGAACTCCGCCTACCAGCAGTTTTCCATTATCATCAAAAGCCACCCACTGCGGCAGGTAAAAGCGCCGCGCTGCGGGGACGAAGGGCACCTGTAAATCACCGCGCCCTGCTTCAGAATTTCCTTCTTCCGCGATGGCGTCGCTGGCCTGGGTGATGGCTGATTCTGGTTCCATATCGGCGACCGGGATGGTGGGAATGTCCTCGCCTTCATCAGGTCGATATTCCACCGTCCGCCCGGCGGGCAACATGTTGTGAACCATGTGGACGGCCGCCGCATAACGCAACAAGCCTGCGCTGGTTGAGATAGCATGGTCGGGAGATTGTTCCAACTCGTGCAGGCGATGTCGCAGTTCGTCTTTGACATCTCGCCGCGCCAGGCGGTTGCGAAAACCGCCTACGCTCTGCTCGCGTTGTTCTGCAGGAACGGTAATTGGCGCAGGTTGGTCAATTTGCGGCAATTCGGCTACGATGCGGTCGGGCAGGGTGAATTTCACCTGGGGCCGGTGTCCAACCAGCGCATCGGCAATGTTACGGGCCTGTGCCTCGATAAAGCGTTGCACAATTCCAGGTTGGACATTGAACAGAGCTTGTTTGGTATTGAATTCTTCGCGCAAGTGGCTTGCCGGGGAGTAATTTTCGGTCATAAGCTCATCCTTTGATGAATTGATAAATCTTACCACAAATTGACCCCTCGCCATTGTTGCCAACAGGGGGGCCTGGGGAAAAGTGCTCTTTTGGAGCGCCTGTACTTTTTATCTCACTAGCTGTGAGCCGCTTGTGCGGTTTCTTTTGGTGCCCCGCCCAGTTTGGGATCAGGCTTCTTGATATATTGTGCCAGAAGGGATGGCGCTTCGGGATGGTCAATGTGAAGGGCGTGGTCATAATCGCCCGCAGGGATGGGGGGCTCCAGGCGGATGGGTCTTCGCACGCCGAACATCTCGACAAAGCGGACAATCAGCCTGAGCACATTGTAGCGATATTCCTGCATCTTAAGCGATTGCCACTCGACAATTGAGGCCATTGCCCCTTGAACCCGGGCTTTTTCACGTACAATGCGGTGAATGTCGCTTGGGTCTCGGTGTCCACCCGGCGAGAGCAGGATGGCATTGGCGATTAGAATCAGTGTGCTGAAAGAGATTAACACTACCCAGCCGCCCTCAGACCATTTGCCGACAATCTGGCCCACAAACACCAGCGCGCCCAGCATCCCGGCGAAACCCGCAGCCAGCGAACCCCATAGGCGTTTCTTGCCCGTATAGGTTGCCAAAATGTGTTTGCGGATGGCAAAGCCCATCACGGTGATGGGCATAAACACACCCACGCCGTAATAGGGAACGGCAGTGCTGGTTCGTCCCTGAACGAGGAGCATCAGGCCTACGGCGATGATGAACCCCGCTGTTACTGAGCGGGTGAATGTTCCCTGTGGGTTGCGGTAAACGACAATTTCAGGGATTTCGCCAATCGCCACATCGCGCCAGGCGGTGGCTTGCAGGTCTTGCATGGCGGTCATCGAAGCCGCCGCCAGCAGGAACACCGCCAGGAGTTGGTAAACCCAGAACAGGATGGGGCCGGTAGCGGTGACGCCGCCCGGCAGCGGGATGGTGATAAATCCGCCAATTTCGCTGAACCCGATAAAAGCCAGATTTCCAACCAGGGTGCGGCCCAGCGTTCCATCAAATACATTAAACCGAATGGCAAACGCTGTCAGCATGAAAGTGGTCAGACCGCCGTAGAACAGGAAGGAGGTTTGCACCATGCGCCCAATGCCGCTTTTGCCGCTGTAAAACTCCCACAGGCCTTTCAGCCTGGGCCAATGCTTTTTGCCCCATTTCACCAGGCCAAAATCTTCATTCTTTACAAATTGAATGCCGTTGGACATGGCCTCCAGGCCTGAAAGCGCCACCATGCCTTTCATGGATGCAGTTAAAAGGTGATAAAGCGCTTCCCACAGGCTGGCAACGTGTTTTGTCTCTTCAACCGGTGCGATAGCGGAGACACCCTTGAAATGTGCCGCCAGCAGGCCAATGACCATGACAATGGTGAGCAGAACGAAGACACCGAGCAAGGTGAAAACCACCTGCGCCGATTCGCCGCGTCCGCGGATGGTCAGCCAGTAAGTAATTCCTGCCAAAATCGCACCAATCAGGAAGTGCAGCCACCAGTATTTGCCATATAGATTTAAGACCGAGAGCATCTGGTCGCCGCCGGAAAGCGCCGAAACTACAATCGTCAGCACATAATCCTGAATCAGCACAACGGCCACGACCAGGCTTAAGCCGGGGCTAAGATACCGCATGGCTGCTGTATAAGCGCCGCCGCCCTCGTTAAAAATCCCCAACGAGTACATATACAAACCACCAAAGGTTATGTTTGCCAGGGCAATGCCGCCTGCGGCAATATACCCCCAGCGCTCTAACCCATAGGGGTGCAGCGCGTGCATCATTTCGCCGGTGGCGTAGAAGTAGGATGTGAAATAATCCACACCAAACAGGGCCAGCGCGGCCAGCACGCCGATTTGTCCGGCGCCATGCACGTGTGCATCCTGTTCGCTCTCCCGGGGTGACATTTTATAGGAAACAACCACAGATATAATCAGTAACCCAAGCGCAAATAACATTTTGTATTCCTTTCGAAGAAAAAAGGATAATCTTTTGAAATAAAATCATCACAAAAATAACCCCCAACCTCATAAAGAAAAAATAAAAATCGCCTTTCTGGCGATTACAAGTTTACAATTTTTGTATTAAAGTGGCGGTTGGTTAACACTATCTGGGGTTTGGGCGCCCTGGCAGCGGTGAAAATGACCAGTCACAGGTTATTCCCATCTTGTTGACCGATTTCGGCATTAATGCGCAAACCTTTCAGACAATCTTTTGATTTCACATCCAACGTAACTTTGTTTTGCGTTCCAAAACTCCAGGAAAACATCAGACCAGGGGGCCGCTCTCATTATTTTTTAGAAAGAAGGTTGCTTAATCATCGGCCATGAAGCGGTAGCCGATGCCCGGCTCGGTAAGCAAAATTTCTGGATTTTCAGGGTCGTCCTCCAGCTTCTTGCGCAATTGACGTATATACACTCGAAGGTACTCGATTTTATCTGCCTCGGCTGGGTCCCAAACATTTGAGAGAATCATCTGATGCGTCAACACGCGCCCGGCATGGCTGGCGAGATATGCCAATAATTTGAATTCGGTGGCGGTCAGGGATATTTCAACATTTTCCCGGCGGACGGTGAAGCCTGTTAAATCGACCTCTATTTTCCCTGTGCGGATTCGTGTGCGCCGCCCACCGCCAGATGCCTGGTTTTTGTGTCGAAATGCTACTCGCACTCGCGCCAGGAGCTCCTCGATTCCGAAAGGCTTGGTCAGGTAGTCATCTGCGCCTGCGTCAAGAGCCGCCACTTTGTCTTTTTCGCCGTCGCGTACAGAGAGAATGATGATGGGCGTTTCCGTCCATGTGCGCAACTCCTTGCAAACCTGAACGCCATCCATGTCGGGCAGCGACATGTCCAGGATAATCAAATCTGGCTGTTCCGCAGCGGCAAGAGCCAGCCCCTCCTCGCCGCACGCCGCTGTGCTCACTCGGAATTGTTTGGCGGTCAGGATGGTTTTCAGCGCCCGCAAAATTTGCGGTTCATCGTCGATGACAAGGATATGGATTGGATTGCTCATAAGGGGATTATAAAGTTAAACGCCAGCCCATCGGGCAGGTTCTCGGCCCAAATTTTGCCGCCATGCGCCTCGATGATGCCTTTGGTGATTGAAAGTCCCAGCCCGCTGCCGGTCACCCGCTCCGATGGGTTGATGCGGTAGAACTTGTCAAAAATTCGCTCCAGGTCGCTTTCTGGCACGGGAATGCTCTGATTGGTCAGACGTACCAGTAAGGAGTTTTCATCTCTTTGGTGGGCATTAATCCGAATCGTTGAGCCGGGCGGTGAGTATTTCAGGCTGTTGGTAAGCAGGTTGGTGAAAACCTGCTCCATTTGCACAAAATCGACATTGACCAGCGGCAGGTCATCGCGGACATCCACTTCGAGGTGGTGATTCTGCATCTGCGAGCGCATCCGCGCCAGCACTGCGCCCACAATTTCGGCCAGCATGTTCGGTTTTTTCTGCGGCCTGAGCGCTCCGGCTTCAATACGTGACATATCGAGCAGGTTGCCGACCAACACGTTCAGGTGGTCGATTTCCTCCTCGATGGTTGCCAATAAATCGGCGCGCGCGTCTGAATTCCATTCAATTTCGCCAGAGCGCAGGCTGCCGACCGAAGCCTTGATGGCTGAAAGCGGCGTGCGCAGTTCGTGAGAAACCGATGAAAGCAGTGAAGACTTTAGCTGGTCGCTTTCCTCCAGCACCCGTGCTTTGCGGTCAGCATTCGAAAGCCGGATGCGCTCAAGTGCCAGCGCGCCCTGGCTGGCAAAGGTCTGCAAAATTCGCTCTTCGGCGGGCTGAATGGGGAGACGAATTCGCCATAGCCGCATTTCGCCAATTAGTCCGCGCGCGGCTTGCAGCGGAGTGACGACATCTGGCTTGCGGGTGAATTTCATTCCCCGGGTCAATGTCAGGGTGTTTGCCCCGGTTTCAATCGAAACTTCCACCCGGTCAGCGAGTAATGCGGCGATGGTCTTTTCTGCCAGGGCCTCGGCCACCGATTGCTCATCGCGTGAGCGCGCCAGGGTGGTTCCCAACTCGAAGAGACGCATTGCTTCGACTTCACGGGCTTGCGCCATGCTCAAGTTGGCGCGGGTGCGTCCCATCAATTCACTGATGACGAAGGCTACCGCCAAAAACGCTGCCAATACCACCCAGTCGCCGGGGTTATGTACCTGGAAGGTATAGTATGGTTGAATAAACAGGTAGTTAAACGATAAGAAAGCCAACGCTGCGCTGATTGCTCCAGGTCCCAGGCCCCACCAGACTGCCCCAAGGGTCACGGGGACGAGATAAACCAGGGCCACAACTGCCAGGCTGATAGTTTCTCGGAACGGATAAAGAAAAGCGCTTGTTATCAGCGTGAGCAGGAGAGCGAGCGGGTATGCTGCTACCTGGCGCGCTATCTGAGATGGCTGCATGCTTACTTTCAAGGGTGGTTTCTCTCAGGATAAAAATTGCGCAGACATCCCCTTAATGGGTGAAATCTGCGCAATCTTTTTTACGAGAATGGGTTCAGACTTGCGCAAACGTGTCAATCAATTTTTTTACGTTCCCGCCCGCTGCATAGAGGATGGGACAGGTGCAGCCGCGCTTGTTGTATTCTTCCACTTTGGCGCGCGCTTCTGCGGGCGTGCCGGAGGCTGTAATTTTGTGGACGAGTTCGTCGGGGACGAGATGTTTGGCTTTGTTGATTTGTTCTTTGGTGGCCGGCCAGCCCAAAATCGACTGGATTTCATGCACCACGTCGTCTGAAACACCGCTGGCCTTGGCGATGTGCGGCTGCTGGGCCATATACTGGCAAAGCAGCATCTTGGTCGTCTCAATGGCTTTATCATGGTCGTCGTCTACCGAGCAGACAATCAACTGTGGGCGGTCTAGGTCTTCCACGCGCCGCCCGGCTTTTTTGGCGCCTTTATCGAGCAATTCCAGCGCTTTGTCATTGTATTCGGGAGCCACGCAGTAGTTCAGCACCGCACCATCGGCCACTTCGCCGGTTAATTCCATCATCATATCACCGGTCGCGCCGATCATAATCGGTACCTTGCGCGGCTCGCGGCGGCCATGCACCACGTCGAGTTCGATGCCATCAACGTTCACAAACTCTCCGTGAAAAGTGACGCGCTCCATGTTCAGCAGGCGGCGCATCACCTGCACGGTCTCCTTCATCGCTGTCAGCGGCTTTTTGCGCTCGATGCCCACATTTTTCGCCAGCGGGTCCCACCATGCGCCAATGCCGCAAATAATTCGGCCCGGGGCCAGGTCATCCAGCGTCAGGTAGGTGGCCGCCAGCAGGCCGATGTTACGCGTCCAGTTATTGATGACGCCTGAACCAACTTTCAATGTATTGGTTACAGCGGCGTAGGCCGCCATTGGCACAATCGCATCGCGTACCAGGCGGCTTTCGGCCTGCCACACGGCTTCAAACCCTTTTTCTTCTGCGTAGCGGACATAATCCAGGCCGTCACGCAGGTCGTGCGAATCTTGCAGGTAAAGAGCAACGCGAGCCATCATTTTATTATCTCCTTTACTTCCTTTACGAGGGATTCTTCGAGTGATTTAAGGATGCGTAAATCCTCGGGGGTATCGAGGTCGAGGCCAATGTGCGAATTTTGCAGGATTTCCAGATGAGCGCCTGCTTTTTGGGCAGATTCGCAATGCCGGTAGAAGGAACCCGGCCCAAAACTGTACGGAATCATGCCGCCGGGGGTCATAAACAAGGCATTCGTCCCGTCCTGATGGCGGTCGGGGGAGATGACTACGCAAGGGGTGCGTTTTACGCGCGCAAACAGGTCTCGCAAATCTTCCTGGGTGAGTAATGGCAAGTCAGCGGGCAGAACCAATACGCCACGCGTGGCGTAATTTCTGGCGAGAAGGGTCGCCCGTGTCAGGGCGGCGTTCAGATTGGGGTTTCCGTCCTCTAACACTGTGCGCGCGCCGAATTCGCGCGCAATTGCCAGCGCCGCCGGGTCGCGGCTGACTACCAGGGTTTGGGCCACTTCGGATAGATTGCGCAGGATGTCGAGCGTTTGCTCCAAAAATTTGCGATTCAGTACAGCGCGCTCATCATCGGTCAGCACGCCCGAAAGCCGCGATTTACCCAGCCGTAGTGGTTTAACAGGGACAATGGCCCAAATTGTCATACAAGTCTCTCTATAAAGTGTAGCACATCTCGCGCCAGACTGCGCCGGTCCTCCGGCGATTTCATCAGGGTTGATGTGGAAAATGGATGGATGCCCAGGGCTCGCACATCCTCCATCCATTCGGCATCAATTTCATCCAAGATGAATCCCGTGAGAACCGATTCGCCGTAGTGTTTTGCTACCGCTAAAGCGGAGGGTTCTATGCCCAATTCCCTGAACATCTTGGCTGCCGGGCCTTTGACGGTTTGGCCGCCGATGATGGGGCTGACGGCAACTCTTACCCCTGGCGCTTCTTTGGCAAGGAGATGAGAAATGATTCGCAGAATGGGGTCAATACTCACCCACGGGTTGCTTGGACAAAAAACAACTGCATCGGCTGCGCGCAGGGCCTCCACCACGCCCGGAGCGGGCCTGGCCTTTTCAACCCCCTCGAACCTGAAGCCTTTTACTGTGGGTTCACAGCGCTGGTGGACAAAGTATTCCTGGAAGGGCAGTTCGCCATGTTCGATGGTATCGACCATGGTGGCAACCGGGTCATCGCTCATCGGCAGGATGGCATGACGGATTCCCCAGCGCGCGCAAAAGTCGCGAGTGATGCTGGAGAGTGGCTCCCCGTCTCGTAAACGGCGGGTCCGTTCCAGGTGGGTGGCGAGGTCGCTGTCTCCCAGGCGGAACCAGGTTTCAGCACCGAGGCGTTCCATTTGCTCGAAGACGTTCCAGGTCTCGTTCATTCGCCCCCAGCCGGTGATGGGGTTTGCCAGCCCTGCCAGGGTATAGCAGACGGTATCGAGGTCGGGGGAGATGTTTAATCCCCAGTGAACAAAATCATCGCCGGTGTTGACGATGATGGTCAGGGCTTTGGGCGGCAGGATTTGCGCCAGGCCGTCGGCCAGTTTTGCGCCGCCTACGCCGCCTGCCAGGGCAACGATGGATGGTGGTTGCCTGGCAGTGAACGGTTGGGGGAGATTGATATTCGTCATTGGTCAATGGTCAGCACTACGTCATCGAGCGGTTTGAGTACTTTTTCGCCAGGTTCTTCTGCCGGATAACCGAGAAAAACCATCCCTTGCGGCTGCCAGGTTTCAGGCAGGTGGAGGGCGCGGATGGTTTCTTTCTGCGCGTAGAGCGGCCAGCAAACCCAGTTTGCGCCTAACCCGCGTGCGTGGGCGGCCAGCATCAGTTGCAGGCCCGCCATGGCAACGGATTGCACGCCCATCAGTGTCTCTTCAGGGGACTGAATTCGCACGGCTTTGGTATCGCGGCAAAGCAGGATGACATGAGGGGCTTCGGCAATTCGTTTCAGGGAACGCTCAACCCTGCCGCGAATTTGACTTTCAGGGGCGTTTTCGGCTTGCATATCGCTTTGCATTCGGTCGGTGAGCGCCTTGCCCAGGGCCAATTTGGCTCTTTCGCTTTTGATGAGGACGAATCGCCAGGGTTGCAGGCCATGCGCAGAGGGGGCGAATGTGGCTATTTCGAGTATTTCGCGCAGGATTTCGTGAGGAATGGTTTGGCCGTTGAACTTTCGTATTGAGCGGCGTGAGCGCAGAAAGGTATTAAACGTTAAGGGCGGTGTGCGTGGCATTTGCGTTTCTCTGTGTCCAAAATTGGCAGCGTTCTACCTTACCAGTTTTTGATTTCTTAATGTGCATCTGTTTTCTCGGGCAAAATTTTATAAATTACGCGTACTTCGTCTGGGCTGTTTCCTCGCCAGGGTTTACCGGTATATTTGCGCGCGAGCGCTTCAATGTGCTCTGCGCCGCCTTCTTCTGTGATTTCCACCACCCGCCCGCGAATTTGCAGGTACCGGTAGGGGTCGGCGGGGTCCTGAATGACGAAAGCTACCTGGGGGCGGGCGCGCATGTTCCGGTCTTTGACGCGCCCTTTCGCGGAATTAATCAGGATATGTTCCTCATCATGATTAAACCAGACGGGCGTGACCTGAGGAGAGCCATCTTTCATGGTGGTCGCCAGAAACAGGAAGGCCTGGGTTTCGTCTTTTAGCAGGTCGTGATAGTTGGGGGGAATATTTTTCATTGTGGCTCCTGTTGGCTAAGGACGGGCAATGTGAGCATGGCATGAGGGACAATCAGTACATCGCAAGCCGGGCCCAGGCTGGCGCTGGCTATTTGCAAGGCTTCCTCTATGGAACTGGCAGGAATCATTTTGCAGTCACGCACCAGGTCGGGGCATTCGCTGCTGACGATGATGACGTTGACTTGTTCGAGCACTTTGGCCATTACGAAGGCGCGCTGTTGACCGGGCGGATAGCCGTTTTTGCGGGCTTCCTCTAAAATGAATTGCACATTTGGCGCGTCACGCATGGCGTTCAGGAAGCGCTGTTCGCCTACGCCTGTTCCGGCGCCTTCTTCGCAGCGAGCGGGGATGATGAAAAAACCGCCTTTGCGCACGACTGGCACGGGGGCAAAGAAAAGATACGATGGCGCGCGGCTGGCCTGGTACAGGTTGGCATCCTTGGGGAAGCCGACCCCTCCAATGGCGATGTCGTATTGTTTGGTAATTGGAACTTCGTAGACTGATTTGGCGAACCGTACCAGGTCCTGGAAGGCCAGTTCGGCATCTCCAGCAGTCACGCGCAAGATGCGTTTGTCGTCATTCAGCACCACGTTCAGAATGAAGCGTAGTTTGGCGCGGCGCGCGGCTTCGGTAATAGCCTCGTGAAAGGGATTGCCCTCGATTTGCCCCAGCCGCGTGCCTGGATGGTCAACGAAGGCCGGGCTGTGCGTATGGGCGATTAATGCCTCGCCCGCTGCGCCTACCGCGAGGGTTTTGCGCCCACCGGAGTAGCCAGCGTACTGGTGCGGTTCGACAATTCCGGTGGCAATCAGCCAATCGGCTTCAACGGCGGCGCGGTGTACCTGCACCGGCACGCCGCCGGGGGTGACGCCCAGGTCGACCAGGGCGGCAGGGTTTTGAGGTTCGTTATCAATCACGCGGTAGCGATGGACCACCTCGGCGCCGAGTTTGATGATTTTTTCCTCGCGGGTGGAGGGGCGGTGCATTCCGATGCCGCACAACAGAGTGATGTCCTCGTCGCGCACCCCGGCTTTTTCCAACTCTCGTAATAGGGCAGGGACGAGCAGGTGGTCGGGGCTCGCGCGGGTGATGTCGGTAAAGACGATGCAGGCGCGGTCGCCGGGTCTGGCAAGTTCGCGCAGCGGGGCGCAGCCAATCGGATGGTCTAATGCGGACTGGATGGCCGCGTGAACATCTTCCAGCGGTGGTACCGTTTTAGAGATGGCAATCTCCGCCCGCATATCAGGAGGCAGGCTGAATTCCAGGGTGGTTTTACTGTACGGGACGTGATAGGTTGGGGACATTGGAACGCTTCCTCATCATGAGTCAATTCGTCAAAAAGAAAATGTTGTTTCATCTTGTGAAACAACATTTCGTCTCGTGGAATCGCATTCCCTGGACGAGTCAAAGTACAAAAGTATGATGCTGATTATATGCTGAAAAGGTGACCTTAAAGCAACTTTGCTGGGGCGAAAGTTGTTGATGACGCGTGGAAAGGTTCTTTTAATTCTGCGTTCAGGGTATTTTATTGCGGGACTCAATTTAAAAAACAACCTTTCGGGGGATAGAAACTAAAACTTTAATGGCTATAATTTTTTCTAATTCTGGTGAAATTTGTGGTTTTACCCCCAAAGCAGTGGGGCCATGATGTCTGAATTTGGCGTGTCTTAGGTTCTTGATGTATTCTTTCAGAATATATGATTGGGAGATGAAGGCATGACGCGGGTCTGGAAACTATTCTTTTTTTCTTTTCTTATTGCTGTGATGGTGTCGATGCCGGTTGCTGCGGTTGGCGCTCAATCGGGGCTGGCAATTCGTGTCAGCCAGATTGCGACAGTGGAAACCCCTGATTCAATGACGCTCAAGGTCTATTACAATGTTTATGACCCCAAAACGGGTCTGCCGGTCCTCGAAACGATTGCTCAAACCGCCCGAATTGACCTTCCCAACACGAACTATTCCGTCGAGGCGCGGGTGCAAAAGCCAGACGTGCCGATTTATATTGTGCTTGTGTTGGATGCGAGTGGCAGCATGGCGCGCGCCGCAGAAGATTTGAAAAACTCGGCAAAGCAGGCTCTCAACAATACTCCCGATAATGCATTTTTCTCTGTCGTTCAGTTCGATGAAGAAATCCGGTTATTGCAAGATTACACTCAGAACATTGCCGCAGTCAGTTTTGCAATTGACCAGTACAAAGTCTCCAACAAAGGAACATGTTTATATGATGCTACCTACAGCGCGGTTGAGTCGCTGCAAAAAGCGCCTCCGGGCCGCCGCGCCATCATTCTATTCACGGATGGGCGCGATGAAAATGCCAGCGGACAGCCGTGCAGCAAGAAGACTTTTCTCGAACTTTCGACACTCGCCCAGCAGACTCAGGTTCCGGTCAATACCGTTGGTCTTTCAAGCCGGGCCTCTAACCTGAACGAGGTCGAACTGAAGGGGCTGGCGGCCAGCACGGGGGCGTTTTCGGTGATTGCCACGACCGATGACCTGGCGGCGGGTTTTCAGGGCATTATGAATGGCCTGAAAGCACAGTGGATGGTGCAGGCGGATGTGTATCCAAAAAAGGGCAGCAATCCAGTTGTTTTCACCCTCAATCTGGCGGACGACCAAACCCTCAGTACAACCTTCCCGATTGAGTCAAACACAGAATATGAAGGCCCGCCCAGCCCGGTACGGGGTCAGTTTGCCGGATTGCAGTTTGTCCCTGAGGACCAGACCTATAACATTCAACTCTCGATGACCTCCTCCGAGTTGGTCGAATATGTCAAGGTGGAAGTGTGGGATACCAAGGGCGGTTCGAAAGTGGCCGAATTTACGTTCGACGACTTGCAACAAAATAATGTCTTCAATATTCCTACCGACCAATTGGTGGTGGGCCGAGATTATCAGTTACGCATGACCGCCATCAGCAAGCAAGACAAGAGCCGATTTGCCTGGTTTACGGATGAAGATGGGAATAAGTCTGTCGAGTTAGTGCATCAATTTGTGTTTGACCCCACTGCCAACCTGCCCGCTTTAACCATCCAGTCTATTGCTCAGCAGGATAATGACCTGGTATTGTCCATCAAAACCACGAATTCACAACTTATCGGTGGTTTTGATGGCTGGCTGGTGGATGAAGCCACCAACACCAAGGCGCCAGGCTCCGATTTCACCGGTACTGCCGAAGATGCCGCTGCCGGAAGACTGGTTATTCCGCTCAGCGAATCCAAAATTCCCGATGGAAAATACATGGTCATTGCGCGTGTGCTTGGCAAGGATGGACAGGTTTATACAACGGTGCAATTTCCTGGCGTAGTGTACCAGGCCGAACGCCAGAATTTGTTTGAGTTGTTGACAGCCGCGCTGATTGCCGCGCCGGTCATTTTGTTCATGGTGGTGGCAATCATCCTGGGCGTGGTAGGGTTTATGATGTATTCATCGCGGCGCGAAAAATCGCTCACCGGCACGCCTGTTTTACAAGGGCGACTGGGTGGCAAGTTGGGGAATGAAAAAGCGGGTGGACCTGCCATTCCGATTGCGGATGAAGAACCGATTCCGGTTCGAAAATCATCGGCGCATCCACCGCCGCCTGCTCCTGCGCCGCAGGCTTCCGGGCCAAAGCTGACCTCGACCCCGCCGTCTTCGCCTGATGCTACCATGATTGCCGCAGGCAACGCTCAGGCGACGATGCTGGCCGCCCCCATTGCCAGGCCGCAGCCATCCCTCTTTCTTCTCAAGTCTCCTCCAGAACTGGCATTGGCATCGAAAATCCCTTTGCAGCCACTGCCATTTGTGATTGGTCGCGTAGAAGGCAACCTGTTGTTGAAGGAACCAAACATCTCTCGTCGCCATGCCGAAATCTCGTTGGATGCGGCTCGTCAGGTTTATTTGATTACTGATTTGAATAGCAGCAACGGAACTTTTATCAACGGACAGCGCATTCCAGCAGGAAAGCCGGCCCAACTTCACAATGGCGCGGTTATCAATTTTGGTCCAAATGTATCCGTTCGTTTCGAGACAGCCTGAGGAAACCATGTCCAAAATTGTCCAGCTTAAGTATGATGAATTGAGCGCAATAATCAAGAAATTTAATGGCGAAGGCGAAGACTTTGCCCAACTGGTTACGGCAACCCGCCAGCGATTGCAGGATTTACGCAAGGATTGGATGGGGGATGCCGCCGACAAGTTCTTTGCAGAAATGGAACAGGACTTGCTGCCTGCCCTGACGCGTGTTTCGAAGGCGCTCTTTGTATCCCAGGATGTCCTGATGCAGGTCACTAAAATCATTCGGGAGGCAGACGAGGAAAACGCAAACTTTTTCAAGAATGCTTTACAAGGTGGAGACGATTTCGGCGCGGCGGGCTTTGAATCGGCATTGGGAGGCTTGCAGGGTGGCCCGGCGGACCTGGGCGGCGATTTTGGCGCATCTGGTTTTGAATCGGCTGCCGAAGGCCTGGGCGAAGGTTCAGGTGGAGCCAGCAGCGGAGGCGAGAGCGAATTTGGGCCTCCGCCAGCCTCGGAGCTTCATGCTGTGACCGGTGATTTTACAGAGCGTATCGAGATTCAAAAGGATGACACGCCTCCCATGGAGAAGACCGAGGGCGAGGCCACGGCTCCCTCTGGCGGCGGCGGGGGTGGCGGCGGCGGTGGGAGCAGCCAGGGATTGCAAGGAGACCTGAAGAACATGGGCGTTGGGCTGGTGGACCAGACTCCTCAGAGCAGCGCCGTCGGTTCTGGTGCGCCGCAAGACTTGCCCGACCATCTCTTTGGCGGAGGTGGCTCTGGTTCTGAAGGCGGCTCTGCTCAACCGCCTTCTACGGGGGGTGGCTCAGCGCCGGGCGGTGTGCCTGCCTCAGGCGATGGAAGCAACGCAGCTGCAGCGGGAATTGCCGGAGTGGCCGGCAGTGCTGCGGTTGGCGCAGCGGCTAAGGTCATTAAAGATGCAAAAAAAGATGACAATTAGTACTAATGGGTTGCCATTTTTTAAATCGGATATATTGACCCTGATATATCAAAATGCTAAAGTATAGTTACGAACGATGCAAGGAGGTGATTGATTAAACAGGGTGACATTTTATTCCTGTCTTTTCCCAGTAGGCTGGTTTTTCATTTCCATCGAAAAAACAATCAATCTTGCCAGCAAAAAAGTATCCGTACAAAGAAAAAAGGAGAATGAAAAAAATGGCTGGAACTATCCAAGTCAACTACGATGAAATGCAGGGCATCATTAAGACTTTGGAAGCGGAGGAGCAGGACTTGCGCGAGCTTCTCAAGCAGACCAAGTCTAAAGTGGAAGCGCTGCATGGCGACCAGTGGATTGGCCAGGGCGCAGACCAGTTCTTCAATGAAATGAATGGCGTGGTTTTGCCGGCTACGACCAAGATGGTTCATGCGCTTGATGTGGCAGGCAAGGTCGCATCTCAAATTGTCAAAATTATCCGTAGCGCCGACGAAGAAACCAAGAGTTTCTTTGATAACATCGGCGGCTAATGACGGGAGGTAAAAATGGCAGACCGAATTCGCGTAAATTATCCCGCTCTTGAAGACATGGCCAAGCATTGTGAAATGGTATCACAACGATTGGCCCAAACAGCGGCGACCGCCCAGAAAATTGCTGGTCAGATGCAGAACGGCGCTTTGATTGGGGAACCCGGCGAAGCGTACGTACAGGCTTTGGGGTTGTTTTTTCAGCGGGTGTCCAAGTTAAGCAACAAATACCATGAGGTTGCCAACGACATCAAGCAGGCCATGGCCGATATGCGTGCTGCCGACAGCAGTGCAGGCAATAATTTTTAGGAGGTGAACGATGTTTGGACTTTTTAAATTCGTCGATGACCTGGTCGGCAACGTCGTCAATCAGATTTTACAACAGGTCAATATTATTCAGGATGCGGTGACAGCTCCTCTGCGTGGATTGGTGCAGCAAGTTGTCGGCGGCATCTGGAAGGGCGATGGCTCGGTGCGGTTCGTGAACGAGATGACCAGCGAGGTTATTCCCATGCTGGTCAATATCATGAATGTCAACACCAGCTTTGCCAGCGCGATTAAAAAATCGCAAGACCGCATGAATCAGGCAGTTAAGCAGGCCACCTCGCAGGTTCAAACTCTGTTCGATGTCTTTGGGCAGATTTTCTAAACGTAAAGAGAGGTAAAAATGGCTGATGAAGTCTATATGGATATTCCCGCAGTGGAAAAAATGAGCAATGAGTTCAAGAATTTTGGTGAAATTCTGAATGCGGTCGCCAAAGCGCTTGAAGCCATTAGTTTCGTCCTGAAAGCAACCGCCTGGATTTCTTTCGGCGCGACGCAGGCCCTGGCAACGTTTGTTGACCGCATTAAACCAAACGTCCAGCGTGCGGCCAACAAGATGATTGAACTCTCTGGCGACATCGAGAGCGCCATTAAAGCCTACCGCGACGGTGATTATTCTGGTTCGCGCCGTTTCTGCTAAAATGTGGCGGGCTGGATGGAACTAGTCTCCAAGCGCTCTACAATCACGTTCTTGGAGTGAGATGAGAAACCGCGCCTGGATGGAACTCACCCGGCAGGCGCGGTTTCCTTTTTTCGATAGTTTGCCTTGCGAGGCGCCATGAAGCGAATTTGCCAGAAATGCAACATCATTTCACAGGATTTCAATCTGTGGTGTCAGGAAACTTATTGTCCAGCAGAAAATGCCACCGAGATTTTTGATAATGGCGAATGGTTTGGCCCCATTGAAATTATTCAACCGATTGTTATTACTCGTTCGGCCATCGTTTATCACGCCCGGCGTGCAGAAGAAGAAATCCTTCTTAAGGTCGCCAACATTGGATGCGAAGAAAAACTGCGCTCTGAAGCCAAAGCATTCCTGACGCTGGCTCGCGCTGGTCAGCATCCTCTTTTGCCTGTCCTGCTCCCTGCCCATCCCCAGGGGTCGGTTGTTGCGCATCCTTACGGTTGGACGGTTATCAACGGGCGCGTGAAGTATTACGAAGTTTTTAAATATGCCGATGGCGCCATTCTGCGCAATCTATTGCTCCGCAATCCCCAACCCTGGTTCCAACATGCGGGCTGGATACTTTTGAGTATTGCTGACGTGATTTTTTACCTGCACAAGGCGGGACGCCTGCATTTGTGCCTGAACCCCGACGTGGTGTTGGTGCGTTTCGACAAGCAAGGCATCCCGCGCCCGATGTTGCTCGACCTGGGCGTCAGCGCTTCTGGCAACGCTGTGTTCGAGATGTGGAACCCCAACTACAACCTGCCCGCCTATATCGCCCCAGAGATGCTGGACGGTTCGAAAGGCTCGGTTGGCCCCGCGACGGATGTATATGGCATGGGACTCTTGCTCTATGAGATGCTCGCTGGTCATCCGGCCTACCCCTACCACCTGAAAAAGGATGAAGCCGTCCTGAAAAATGTTCTGGAGTCTGCGCCTGCCCCCACTGGCCGCATCGACTTGAAAAACATCCCCGCTATTGCCGAAAAAGCCATCAGCCAGCAGGTCAACCAGCGCTTCCCAGACGTGTTGAGTTTTGTGCGCGCGCTCCAGCCTAATTTCCCGCCAGTTCCGGCAGAAAAGAAACCTCGTGGCGTGAACTGGCGCATGGTATTCATCGTGTTGGGTTCTCTGTTGGCAATTTCGTTATTGTTAATGTTCGCCGTCGCAACGGTTCCGTAAATCGGGGAGATAACCATGGCAGATAAACTCTATATTGACCGCCCACCCCGCATTGAGCCGCATTTACCATCCGGGTTGTACTCCATCCCGACCCCGCCCGATAATCAGGAAAACTACGGCCAACTGCTTCAGCAGGCTTTTCTGCCGATGGTGATGATTCTCGGCTATATCCTGATGTCGTTTTTTGGGCAGGGCCGCAACCTGTTGATGATGATTCCCATGGCGCTCTCGGTGGTTGGAACGGTGGCGCTGGCGGTTTATACCAATGCGCAAGAGAAAAAGCAGCGCGAAGCCGCCGAGGCCGCCTACAAGCGCCGAATTAGCGAATTGCGCCGCAAAATGGAAAGTGAACACGAGCAGCAACGCATTTACTATTTTTACAATTATCCCAATCCCGAAAAAACACTTGGCATTGCCGCTGACCTGATGCGCGAGCCCGGTGCCCGCGAGGAGGCCATCCGCTCTGGCACGCGGTTATGGGAGCGCCGCCCTAACGACCACGACTTCATGCATTTGCGGCTGGGCATCAGCACCCGCTCATCTACCGTTGTTTACAAAATTTCTGAGAATGAAAAGACCGAAAACCCGCTCATGCGCGAAGCCACCCGCCTTGCCGAAGATTCGCGCCTGCTCTACAACGTGCCGGTGACTATCCCGGTTTACCTGCCCTCGGATGACACGCAGAAGAAAAAAGTGGAGAAAAAGCAGGAACAACAGCAGGAGCAGGGCGGCAAACAGGAGGAGACTCAGGAATCTAAAGGCATTACGGTACGCCATTCCATCGGCATTACCGGCGACTCGGCCGAAAAAGTCCATGCTTACCTGCGTACTATGCTGATTGATTACGCCGCTTTTCATTCCCCGCAAGATACCATGCTCTACGTTGCCGGGACGAGCGCCGCGCGCCCTTTCTGGCGTTGGGCTTACGCCCTTCCACATTGTAAGGAATCCGACAAATCAGAGACACTCCTGTTCGAGGCTGATGAACGCCCCGGAGAGAACGAACCCGACCGCATGCGCCTGTTTTGGAAGAACATCCGCACCATTTTGGAGCGCCGCCGAATGCGTTTGCAAGACAAGGAAAGCGGCGCGGATGTCAAACTACCCTTTTTGCTGGTCGTTGTCGACGTGCGAACGCCAGCCCCGAATTGGTCCTGCCTGCGCGACCTGGAGGGCGAGGCCGCCATTTCGACAATTCTCATGGACGGACAGATGCTGGGCGCAGGCATTATCTTTCTCGTCCCCGACCGCTCCAAAGTCCCCAGCCGCTGTTCGGCCATTATCGAAGTGGATGAAGACCCTGCCGATGAAGAATCAGCGGTCTTTCGCTATGCCGAAACCGGTTTCAACACGGTACGCTATGTGGGCAGCACCAAACTGGTTTCCTCGCAAGAAAAAGCCCGCGAGTTTTCACGCTGTCTTGAACCGGTGGATATCCGGCGGGGGTATGGCTCCAGCCTGGCGGCTACCGTCACTCTGATGGAAATGCTCAACCTTCAATCCATTGACCAGATGCAGGAATTTGCCCGCGAAAACTGGCGGCGCAGCATGACCCCTGCCAGCGCGGACTGGCCATATACGGCGGTGGGCCTGCTCTCAGGCAACGAACCGCGCGTGCTGACTTTTTCTGCAAAGGCCGATGGCGTGCATGGAATTATCGCCGGTTCAACGGGTTCGGGCAAGTCGGAATTGCTGATGACCCTTATCATTGGGCTGGCGCTCAATTTCAGCCCCGATGCCCTGAACTTCGTATTGGTGGACTACAAAGGCGGCGCAGCCTTTGAGCCGTTCAAACGCCTGCCGCACGCCGTGGATATTGTCTCAAATCTCGACCAGTCGGCGACTGCGCGCGTTTTTGCCTCAATTATCTCCGAACTCGACCGCCGCCAGCGCCTTAACACTTATACCAACTCAAAAGACATCGTCCACTACCGCAAAAAGGGACTCAATCTCGACCCGGAACGCCCGCCTTACCCGCACCTGTTCATCATCATTGACGAATTCGCTGAAATGATTTCGGGCAACGCCGAATATAAGGCGCAATTAGAAAGCATCACCCGCCTGGGGCGCGCGCTGGGCGTTTCACTCATTCTGGCAGCCCAGCGACCGGTGGGCGTCACCGACCAGATGCGCGCCAACATCAAGTTCCGCATTTCTCTGCGCGTTGAAACGCCCGATGACAGCCGCGAAGTGCTGCGGCGCGCCGATGCAGCCTTCCTACCGCCCGGCATTCCGGGGCGCGGCTACCTGCAAATTGGGAATGAAAACATCGAATTGATTCAAACCGCCTACACCGGCGGCGATTACAAAGGCCCCCAGGAAGAAAACGTGGCCCCCAACGTCATCTGGCTCGACCGCCCGCGCAAAACCGGCGGGCAAAAATCAACCGAGCCACCCAAACTATACGATGTTATCGTGGAGATGCTTGCCAGCCTGGCCACCCAGGAATCCAAACCACAGTGGCGGCCCTGGCCGCAGTTCCTGCCCACTCAGAGCGGCGCGAACGTTTTGAGCCTGCAATCTGCGCTGGATACGGCTTACATGTCCGATGACGACATCGAACTCCTGCGCGCCAGCGATTCGCAAAAGGTGGCCGGGTTCGCGCTGAACGAAAAGGCCGTCACCTTTTGGGAGGAAGGATTTCGTTGGGAGGGCGCGGGTTGGGGCAAGACCGCCATGCGCCCGCTGGTTGGTCTGATTGACAACCCCTACCAGGCCAGCCAGAAGCCGCTCAAAATTGACTTCCCCAACGGCCATGCCGTCATCTTTGGCGCATCGGGACGTGGCAAAACCACTTTCCTGCGCACCGTTATCACCAGCCTGGCGCTCACTCACTCGCCCGATGAACTGCATGTTTACATCCTGGATTTCGGCGGGCGCGCGCTCACCATTCTGCGCGATCTGCCGCATGTCGGCGCGGTGATTACCTCCGAAGAAGAAGAGCGCGTTTTGCGCGTCCTGCGCAAGGTCAACGATATTATTGATTACCGTCAGGTGTTGTTCAGCGAGGCCAAAGTGAACAGCCTCGATTCCTACAACCTGGCGCACCCCGAAAAAAACCTGCCTGCCGTGCTGGTGGTAATCGATAACTTTGCCGAATTCAAGGAATATTACGACGGACTGATGGGGCCGCTCATCTCGCTGGTGCGCGAATCACGCGCTTATGGCGTTCACTTTTTGATTTCTGCTGACCTGCCCAATGCCCTGACCGGCAAACTTTACAACCTGATAACCGAACGTTACACCCTCAAACTCTCCGACCCCTCTGAATACAATGAAGTCGTCGGACGCGGCGTCCCGGCGGATTTAAGCCCCATCCCGGGGCGCGGCTATGTGCGCCTTGGCAATACTCCGCTCGAATTTCAGACCGCGCTGACCTTCACGCCCGATGAGGGCGACCCTGACGGGCTGGCGAAAATCAACCGGATGTGCATGCGCATGAAAGACCTGTGGGGCGACCAATGGAAGGGCGAAAAACCATCCACGGTTGAAACTTTGCCCTTACGCGTTTCGCTCGAAAACGTCATCCAGCAGGCAGTTCTTCCCGAAGTACGCCGCATCAACGCCGTGATGGGCATTGACGACCGCTCACTGGAACCCGCGCTCATTGACATCGAGCGTCAGGGGCCGCACATGGTCGTCATCGGGCAGCCTTTCTCCGGCAAGACGACCACCATGCGCGCGATGATGCTCTCTGTGGCTTACAACTACTCGCCCGAAGAAGTCATCATGGTGCTGGTAGATTTCTCGCGCAAGCTGTGGAAGGGCAGCGAAACCTCGCTGGCCGATTTGCCGCACGTCGTCCAGGCCATTGACGACATCGAGCAATTGGATGGCTGGTACGAGTCGATGCGGGTTGAGTGCGCCGAATTTGAGACCAAACCCAAACGCCGTAAAATCATGATTTTCATTGATAATTATGATGCTTTTACCGAAGAAGCCAGCCGCAAGAAGATGAGTTTCTTCGAGAACATGGCCGCGCTGGTGCGCAAGTACCAGACCGAGGGCGTTTATCTTATCATCGGCGGGTCGCTGGCAATTTTGAGTGCCTCGGACGACCTGCGCAAGGTCTTTGCCGCGCCCAGTTTTGGCATTGCGCTCAAAACCGCCGATGCGGTTGGGCGCCTGAACGGGCGCTTCCCGCGCAGCCTGGCTGATGTGGAGTTGCCGCAGGGACGCGCTTTCATCGTCCGCTCTGGCGTGACCAGCATGCTGCAACTGGCAACTCCCTATGCCAATGACGACGATGTGGAAGGTTCGCTCGATGCCTGGACTCGCAAAATTCAGGCCAGGTATCCGGGCAAAAAAGCGGAGTGGCTGGCCCCGGCAGAAGGAACGCCCAGGGACGAAAGCCAGGCCCCGGCGGGCGGAACATCCACATCCAAAACCAGCGCCAAAGTCACGGCGGAATCCACTGCCCCTAAATCGCCGGATGTCTCAAAGTACAGCATTCCTGCCCTGAAGCAAAAACTGGTCGAAAACGGCCTGCCTGCCGATATGCTGGCGCTCTTCTCAGACGCGGACATTGTGGAAAACGCCCGCGCCATGGGGCTGCTGGATGAACAAAAGGATTAGGCGATTATGGACGAATACATTGATGTCAAAATTGACGTATTCGAGAACCCCGGTCAGCGCGCCCGCGTGCGCAAAACGCTGACCGCCCGCGACCTGATTCAGGAAATCCTGAAGGAGTTCGATGACATCCCCGCCGATTCGCCCGAAAAATATGCCATTTACCTCAAAGGCGATGACCGCCCGCTCAAAGCGGATGCCAACCTGATTCAACTCGATATTCAGCCGCAGGATGAACTGGTTTTCGATTACATCCGCCAGACCCTGCGGAGGATGTTCAAGCCGGAACAGGTGGTTTATTTGCGCGAAGAAGCCAGCGGCCGCGTATTTACCCTGGAATGGCAGCCGGCCGTCATTGGCCGCCCCACCAACGAAGCCGACCACAACCTGACGCTGGCGGTCAACGTCCAATCTCTGCCGCAGGGCATGACCATCTCACGCCGGCACGCTCAGATTACGCTCTCCGAAGGCCGTTATTTCCTCGAATCGCTGGCCGAAAATAACCTCGTTTTGCTCAATGGCAAGGATGTGCCGGTGAACGCCCGGCGCGAGTTGAAAAACGGCGACAAATTAACGCTGGGGCGTAACAACGTCACCTTTACCTTCCTGACCCACAAGCCCGGAGAGACGGGTGCGCGCACGCCTCTGCCTGCATCCGTGCCTCGCCAGTCCACTCCACAGATGCCCTCCGTCTCGCGCCAGAGCGGCGTCGGCCAGGCTCCACCGCCTGCCCGCCCGGCGCTGGTGGTGGAACAGGCCAGCCAGCCCGCCAACCTGGGTCAGCGCCTGGAATTGCTAAACTTCCCCTTTCTGCTGGGGCGCGACCTGCCGCAACTGCTCGGCGAGGCCGATGTTTCGCGCCGCCATGCTGAAATCCGCTTCGACCCGGCCACCGCCCAATTCACCGTCACCGACCTGGGCAGCACCAATGGAACTTTTCTGGAAAGCGGCGCCATTCCACCCAACATTCCCTGCGCCCTACCGCGAGGCAGTCACCTGCGTTTGGGGCCAAAGGTGGTTCTGCGGTTGGATGGATAGCCGGAGAACATCTCTGCCCGCCATTCCGCGTTTTCCAGGCGCGGAATGGCGCTTTTAAGATGAATTTGATAAGCAAAATCACTCGTTTTTGATGGCAGTTTAGAACGCAGAACGCCAGGCTTGCCTGGGCTGCCCCCGCCCCTGTCTATCTACAAATCACTTCCACTTCCCCAGGGTACAAATTCACCGTCAGTGTGTCTCCATTCATGCATAGGGTCTCGCCATCTGCATGAGCGGGGAATTTCCCATCAAGAGCCGTCACTGTCACCTGGCGGGCGCGCCGCATCTTGATTTCCGGTTGTCCCTCTTGTTTACCCTGAATAAACATCGGAATCAACTGGAAAATGCGCAGTTTCCCGGCCTTTTCAGCAATGCACAGGTCAAGGTGTCCATCATCCGGCTGACTGTTGGGTGCCATGCGAAACCCGCCGCCCATTCGTTTGCCGTTCATAATCGAAACCATCAGCGAATCCTGCTCAATCACCTGCCCGTCCATCTCAATGCGCAAGCGTGGCGGCTTGTAATAGAAAAAGACGGTTTGGATGGCGCCGACCAGGTAGGCGGGCAATCCACGCAGAAAACGCAATTGCAGCGCTGCAAAACCAACCGCCGCATCGAACCCGATGCCGATACCGTTGCCAAAATAGCGCCCTTCCGGGTAGTCGCCGCCGCTGACCAGCCCGACATCAATTTTCTTTCGCTGGTTGGCGAGCAGAACATCCATGCTTTTCCTCAAATCGTCCGGAATGCCCATGCTACCGGCAAAATCATTACCTGTGCCAATTGCAATGACGCCCAGCGCGGCATGGTTAAATCCGGCTTTGCGGGCGCGCATCAGCCCATTCAGAGTCTCATTCAAAGTCCCGTCTCCGCTCGCGCTGACGATGACATCGTACTTTTCGCGGGCTGCCTGCTCGGCCAGTTCGGCGGCATGCCAGGGGCGCTCAGTGCGCACAAGTTGATACTCCACCCCTGCATTGCGCAGACGCTCTTCAATCGTTGGAATAGACTTTTCTCCCAATCCGCGGCCCGAAGTCGGGTTGACAATTACAAAATATTTCATGAAACCTCCATCGTGCGGCGAGTTTATCACAGATAAGAACACCCTTGTAAAACAAAAAGCACAGCGCGCGCCATGCTTTTTGCCACATACAAATTTACAGCGGCTTATTTTTTGACTTCGTAGCGTGGAATGCGATGATAACTTTCTGTCTCCCGATTCAGCATGTGTCCGAGCGCATCGGCAATTTCATCCATCGAATAATCTGCCTCATGTTCCAGAATTTGTTTCATCAAGCGCAAGTGTTGTTCCAACTCTTTTATCTCCGCCTGGAACTTCGTCATGGTTTCGCCATTCGTCTGTTTCTTTAGGGCCTCTTTGGCCTGGTGCGCCTTATCCAGTGCCTGCATGGCATTCTGGATACGTTCGACCATCAAATCCCAGTCTGTCATCGCGGCCTCCCGGAAGTGTGAACGCGCTTCCATTTTCAGGATAGCACGCTACCCGGCGCTTTTCAAGTCCCGCTCGTAATCTTCCGGCGTATCCAAATCCTTCAAGACCGATTCATCACACTCGACATAGAAAATTTCATCGGCGCGTGCATTCAGGAACTCTCGCGCTGTCCTGGCTGCCGCCAGCGCGCTCCATAATTCACGCCTCACCAGCCAGGGATGGCCCCGGCGCATTCTGAAACTGGGGATAACCAGACGCGCGCCAGACGTTTCCCAGGCTGAAAGGATTCGCCGCGCGGATTCCAGACTCAACTGTGGCTGGTCTCCCAACGCAATCAGCGTGGCAGCCGCCTGGGGGCCGAGTCCCGCCAACCCCGCTCTGATGCTGCTCATCATCTCACCCGTCTCGTATTGCGCGTTGAAAATTGAACGCACCGGAAGCAATTCCGCCAAACGCGCTACCTCTGCCTCCACCAATTTTCTTGTGCTCCCGGTCACAACCACAATTTCCGTGTTTAGTGGCATAACCTGTTGCTCTGCATCATCTGTTTTTCCGTTTTGCGCAGCCATTCGTTCCTGCATCTGTTTTGCCGCCTCCGAGAGCGCCTCCGCCAGCACAAAAGTGACCTGCCCCAGCACCGTCGTCCCACCCCAAGGGAGCAGCATCTTTGGCTGCCCCATCCGCCGTGACATCCCCGCCGCCAGCACAATTGCCGCCAGGGTGGGATGAGATTGGTCATTGACCATTGGTATTTCGGAATTCATCTGCTTCCTCCGTTGTCCACATCCGTTTCCCAATCCGCTTCTCTGCTTCCTCCGTTGTCACATCCGTTTCCCAATCCGCTTCTCCGCTTCCTCCGTTGTCACATCCGTTTCCCAATCCGCTTCTCCGTTTCCTCCGTTGTCCACATCCGTTTCCCAATCCGCTTCTCTGCCTCCTCCGTTGTCACATCCGTTTCCCAATCCGCTTCTCCGCTTCCTCCGTTTGTCCACATCCGTTTCTCCGTTTCCTCTGTTGTCTACTCCGCTTCCTAATCCGCTCTCCCCCACATCATCAATTTCCGATAATCATCCTCGTTATCTATATCAAACAGCAGACTTTCATCATGCCAGGGCGCATATTCCACCGGAAATTGTTGCATTACTGCCCGCCCGCCCACATCGCCTTCCAGCTTCATCAACTCTGGAAAAGTCACCCGGTCGAACAAAACCGGGTTGGCCCGGCGGTCCGCCGCCAGCGGCGCGACGATGGAAAAAAGCCCTTCTGCATGGCGGCTTTTGAGCGCCTCAAGCACATGCACCGTCACCTGCGGCTGGTCGGCCAGCAAAAAGATTGCCCCACCAATCTTCCTCTCCCAAATTTCGCGTTCTCCAGTGACCTTTGGGGCAGAGCCGAAGCGGGTAGAGAAGAGGCTAAGCCCCTTCCTCACCGAAGCTGCCTGTCCCTCACGCCACTGCTCATTCCGCGCAATCTGAACTGGCAAATCGCGCACCGCTGTCTCCACCTGTTCCGCGTATGCCCCGGTCACCACCACCACTGGCGCGAGTCCTGCAGCCAGGGCGGTTTTGGCAATCCGCCGCACAAACGGCTCGCCATGAAAATCCAGCAACTGCTTTGGTTTTCCATACCGCGAGGCTTCGCCCGCCGCCAGCAGAATTCCGGCAATCTGCTCATGGGCGGTGTAGATTTCCTCGCGCTGCACGCTGGCGATAATCACCGCATCAAACATCTTCAGCAACCCTGCTGCCATGCCGCCCGCGCGGGATTGCAAATCATCCGTGTCAGCCTGGTTTAGCAGGACGACCTTGCGCGCTCCCGCCGGGATGTTCTTCAGCCCGCCCTGTGGATGGGTCAGCACCCGAATCACAGCCGCCTCGCTGACCGGTTCGCCCGCTTCCAGGCCGCTCAACGCCCCAAAAATCTCTGGACGATGGATGAAATTCTCGTCCAGCCGCCGCCCCACCCCGCGCATCCCGGCCGTCACGACCACTACCTCCGCAAACGGCGGAATGGCTGGCTCATGTTCCGCTGGGGCCTTGAGCGGCTTCTGACGTGAGCCGTCGGCTTCGATGAACAGCGGCATGCCATGCGCCTTCGCCAGGTCCTTGAGTTTTTCCAACTGCTCCGGCGTTGGCGCGGTGATGCGGGCAATGTCCTCGCGGCGCGGCCCGCTGACAAGCGTCACGCCGCTTTGCAGCGCAGACATAAAATCTGGCATTGGGTCGCCCGGATTCCAGATGATGTGCCGGTCGGCTTTTTCGGCCTGCCGCGCTGCCAGGTGAGTCGAAGTCGTCACCAGCGCCGGAGACATTTCGCGCGCTGCCATAAAGACTGCCGAAGTTTTCCCCCCGCCGCCCACAAACGCCGCCACCGAGTCTTTTTCCAGCCGCAAAGCGCGCGCGAAACTCAACCTTTTCTTATCTTTCATCCTTGCTCTCTCGCCTGATACCTGACACCTGATACCGCCGCTTGTGGCGAAGTCTGATACCCCAAAATCGCTTCCAGCACCCCTCCGCCAATTGCCAAGGCCTTATCTGACACCAGGAAACAATACTCCCGTTTGTCACGCGGGTCGAGGTCGCCCACTTTCAGACCTTTGGAGACCTCCAGCCCCGGATGGAGCAATCCGCGCAGGACGCCGGAGAAGGGCGCGACGATTTTCTCGCCGTTGACCTCGGCAATCACCTGTCCAGGCTCGCAATGCTCCCCGATTTGCGCGTAGCCAGTTAGTAGACCATCTGCTGGAGCGCGCAAGACACGGCGCGGGTCGCCTTCAGGCTGGCCGCTATCGGGGTTGGCGGAGCCAGACCAGTAGACGCGCCCCAGGGTATGTCCGCGTTGGGTTTCAATGATGGCGTGGCAATTCTCGCCAACGGTAAAACCGGGGCCGAGGCCAATGGTGAAGGGAGAAGAATGTGTTAGCGGCGGGGCGACCTGTTTCAGTAGGCGGGCATCAACAATTGCCAAAGGTCGAAATGCCTGCTCTGAGTGGCGTAGCCGTATCGAAGGGTTGAAAGTTGCAATCAGGCTGAGGTCAGGGTCAATCAAGATAGGGATTTCGCGGCGGGCGAGACAGTCAGCCAATTGTTCAGGCGTCTGAATCAGGCGGGACGTAACGTTTTCAACCGTCCACCTTCCTTCGTAAACTGCTTCGGAAAACGAAACCGCCCGCCGCACCGCCAGCGGTTGCGGCAGTTCGGTGATGAGGACATCGAACCCGGCGTGATGCAGGCGCAAGGCAACCCCGCTTGCCAGGTCGCCGCCGCCGCGAATAAGAATGAGGTTGAGCATGGGGTGATTAAACCACAACCGTCGGATAAATTGCCAGTTTGCTCTACCCCGTATTCTTCAACCCCGCTGCAATGCCGTTGATGGTCAAAACAATCACCTGGCGCAGGGCTTCGGCCTCGGGCGTTTCTTTATTCGACAACGAGCGCAGGCGGCGCAGCATTTCCACCTGGATGAAATTCAGCGGGTCGATGTAGGGATTGCGCAGGCGAATGGCATTCTGGGTGTAGGGTTCGGCGTCCAGCAGGTTTTGGTGGCCGCTGATGGCGAGGACGGTATCGCGGGTGCAGTCGAATTCAGTGCGGATGGCGTTGAATAATTTCCTGGCGAGATTCTGGTCGGGGACGAGTTCGGCGTAGAGCGCGGCAATCTCCATATCGGCTTTGAGCAGCGAAATTTCGCTGTTGTTCAGCAGCGATTGAAAAAAAGGCCAGCCCTGGTACATTTCACGCAGTAAACCGGTGTCGCTGACTGCGCACAGCCCTGCTCCCAGGCCGTACCAGCCGGGCAGGTTGTAACGGCTTTGCATCCACGAGAAGACCCAGGGAATGGCACGGATTTTGGTCACTTCGGCGGTGGATGCGCGCGAGGCCGGGCGCGAACCAATTTGCAAGCGTTTGATTTCGTCAATGGGGGTAGCAGCCTGCCAGAAATCGAGAAAGCCGGGAGTCTCGTAGACCAATCCCCGGTAGGCGCGATGCGCGGCAGCGGCCATCTGGTCGAGGGCGGCCCGCCAGGTCTGCGGGATGGGTGATTGAGCCTGAGGCGCAGAAGCAAGCAAGACGGCATGGACAATTTGCTCCAGGTGGCGGTGCGCCAGGGTGGGATTGGCGTAGCGCGAGGAGATGACTTCACCCTGTTCGGTGACACGGAATCGCCCGTTGATGCTTCCGGCTGGCTGAGCGCGGATGGCGCGGTTGGCTGGCCCGCCGCCTCGCGCGACTGTGCCGCCGCGCCCGTGGAAAATGGTCAGTTTGACGTTGAATTCCCGTGCCACGCGGGTAATCGCTTCCTGAGCCTGGTAGAGCATCCAGTTTGCCATCAGAAAGCCGCCGTCTTTGTTACTGTCGGAGTAGCCAATCATCACCATCTGCTCGTTCTGGCAGGTGGCGAGATGCTGGCGGTAAATATCTGAGGTAAAGAGTTGGGTCAGGATGTCTGATGCGTCGCGCAAATCATCCACCGACTCAAAGAGCGGGCAGATTTGCAGGCCATCGGAATTCCCTGTCCAACGCGCCAAGAGCAGGGCAGTTAACACATCGGCGGCGGAGTGGGTCATGGAGATGATGAATGGGCCGAGCAGTTCCCGGCCATAAATGCGGCGGACGCGCTCGATGAGATGGAAAACCGCCCAGGTTTCAGAGGTTTCGTTGGTGACGCCCGGGCGGGGAGAAAGCTCAGGGAGTGGCGAGACCAGCATCCGACCGAGCAAATTCAGTCGTTCTTGCGCAGAGAGCGTTTCAAAGTTGGGACAAATCCCTAGCGCGCGCAAGACTTCGCCCAGAGCGGCATTTAATCGAGAAGAATCCTCGCGGATGTCGAGCCGGGCGGCTTGTAAGCCGAAAATTTCAATCTGTCGGCGCAGGGTAAGCAACTTGTCTTCGGCGATGTGTGGCGGGATATGGGAGGCAATGATGTCGAGCGGGTGCCGGATGGCGTCCAGGGTGATGCGCGCCGGGCGCGGGTGCTGGCGCAAGAGGTTCGATTTCATGTCCTCTCGCGAGGCTTCGGCCAATTCGGCAGCCAACAGCGCCGTGACCAGGCGATAAGGCTCAAAAGCGTAGCGCCCGGCAATGTAGGCGACGTGTTCAGGGTAAGGACGGCGGGTTTCTATCCAGCTGGTGATTTCGGCAGGCGGCGGCAGGCGGTTAGAACTCAGGCTCAACCCGCGCCCAACCTCCTGCAGTGCTTTGCGGTGGGTTTCGATGGCCAGGCCGCGATGCAGGCGCAGGGTTTCGGCGGTCACCTCGCGCGTGACGTTGGGGTTGCCATCGCGGTCGCCGCCCATCCACGAGCCAAGCGTCAGCCAGGCGTGGTTGGCGCGCAGGCCGGGGTAATGCTGGTCGAGCGCGTGGTCGAGGTCGGTGTAGATGCGTGGAATCGCATCCCAAAAGACCGATTCGACGAAGTACAGCCCGGTGCGCACTTCATCGGTGACGGCCAGTTTGGCGGCGCGCTCGCGGTCGGTGAGCCAAAGCGCGCTGATTTCGGCGTGCATGGCGTTTTCCAGCGCTTGTTTTTCGCCGGGCAGCTGGTCCGGGCGGTTGTGCTGTTCCAGCAGAGAGGCAATCCGCTGAAGTTTGGACAAGATGGTGCGGCGGCGGGCTTCGGTGGGGTGCGCGGTCAGAACCAGTTCAATGGATAGGCTTTCAAGCAGGGCTGCCATTTGCTCATGAGTCACGCCGTTGGCTTTGAGCGTGAGGATGGCTTCTTCGATGGAGTCGTGGATTGGGGCGGGATAGCGTTCCGCGGCCTGTTGGCGCAAAACATGAACGCGAAAATTTTCCTCAACCAGGTTGACCAGGTCGAAGTAAGTGGCAAAAGCGGCGGCTACGGCGCGCAACTGCGGCGGCGTGAGGGTGGTCACAATGGCTTGCAGGCGTGCTTCGGCTTCGTTCTCTCCCGCGCGGCGTGCTTTGGCATTGGCGCGTATGCGTTCCTCCAGTTCGAAAATCGCCGGGGATTCGAGCTCTGTGATGACTTTGCCCAGCAGTCCGCCGAGCAGGTGAATGGAAGAAGAGAGTTCCATACGTTGTTTCTCGCTGTTAGAGTTTACTTGCTTTCGTGTTTTCCCTTGCGCGCCCGCAATATGGTGATTTTGGTGGGATGGTTGTAAGGGGCTGGGTCCACCGGCGGGGTGCGCAGGCAGGTTTGCGGGTAGCCGGTGAAATCTGCCGGTACGGGGATTAACTCTTCGATAGACAGATATCCGCTGCCGCACAATGACTCGAACATGCCTATAAGGTCTTTTCCAGGCACGAACAGGGCATTGTTGACCACCACCAGCCAGCCGCCATCGCTGACCAGTGGGCGCACCTTGTTAACCAGCCGTTCGCTTTCACCTTCCAAATCTACCTTGCCCCGGCCTGTGACTGAGAAAAAGGGCGGGTCGAGAAAAATGCAGTCGAAGGACGCGCCTTCTCGTTTGAAACGGCTGATGGCGGGAAAAAAGTCTTCGGCCACGAAATTGCGTTTTTCGATGGAGAAGCCGTTCAGCGTGTAGGAGGTTTTGGCGACGTTCAGAAAGTCTCGATTGCGGTCAACCTGCACCACCCGCGCTGCTCCTCCGGCCTGAGCGGCCACTCCCAGGCTGCCGGTGTAAGCAAACGTATTCAGAACGGTTTTCCCGCTGAGGTGTTCGAGCGCCCATTTCCGCAAATTGCGCGTATCGAGATAAAGGCTTGCATCCTGGTTCATGGTCAAATTCACGCTGTAGCGAATGCCGTGTTCGACGATGCGCGTATCGGCCTTTTGACCATACACCAGCACCCCGCGCTTTTCTTGCGGATTGCCGTTGCGGGTTTTGACAATCATCGCCTGCACCCAGGGCAGTTCAGCGCGGATGACTTCCATGGCCGCGCGGATGGCGGCAGCGCCCTCAAAAGGCACATCGGCGTAGTTGTATAGCACGGCGGTTGTGGCGTAAATATCGACCAGCAGGTGCGGCTCGCCTTCGTAAAATCCGTTAAACAACCGAAAGGCAGTCTGATGTCTGGCGTCGAACAATTCCGCGCGGGCGGCAAAGGCTTTTGAGAGCAGGGAGACAAGGCTGTTATTGGCCATATGCAGAGGTTGAGAACCATGCCAGCAGTTCGGACATGCTGTGAACAGTCAGGCAGCGCGCGCTGCTTCTTTGTTCTGGGGTTCGCTCGTTGAACCAGATGGCTGCAACCCCGGCGGCGTTGGCCGCCAGGACATCCTTTTCAAACGAATCGCCGACCATCAGGGCTTGTGCCGGGGAAACCTTCAGGCTTCCAAGCACTTTTCGATAGAATGCTTCGCCCTTGGGCAGGCCGGTGTTCTTGAAGCAGAAGACCTGGCTGATGAATTGTTCCAATCCTGTGCGCGTCAGCGCTGCCCGAATTTGGGCTTCGTCTGAAACATTCGCGCTGGTTGCCAGGCAGACCGTTTTTCCGGCGGCTTTCAGGTGGGCCAGGACTTTATCCGCGTCTGGCACGCTCTGCACTTTGGGCCAGTCGGCCATTGGCGCAGATTGGCTGGGGTCGTCATACATCAGCGTATCGCCCCAGTCGAAGAGAATATGTGTAAACAAGTCCGGTTTCATGGAATGATTAAACCACATCCGGGGCGAAAGGATGCGGGGAATAAAAAAAATCCACAGATTTCGCAAATTACACCGACAATCTGCGAAATCTGTGGATGCTGGCGCAAGTTGCGTTTACCGGAGCAATAGCCCAACCTTATCGGGGTTGTTTGGCTGGGTTGGGTCGGCCATTACGGCCACCACCGAACCCACCTGTACCTGCGACATGCGAATCAGCGGCAGGGTGATGGTTTTTTGCACCTGATAAGGCGCGTAGCCGGGAATACGCACCTCCATCACGATGGCAACGCGGGGGTCATCGTTGATGCGCATGCCGGTATCCTGCAACGCCAGGATGGTGGCTTCGCCTTGCTTGCCGGTTGCCATCAACTCTTCGGCTTTTTTCTGGTTGTTCTGGTTCATGCGGCGGATAATGATAAACGGCACAGCGATGGCTGCGATGGTGATAACGAGCGTGCAGCACACAGAAAGGACAATGAATACAATGGTCATTCCTCCAACTGCGGCAAAGGGGTCCATACATTTCCTCCATTTTGGTTCGTAACGCGGAAGTTATTCCGCGCTCTGATTGGCGCGCCGCGCTGCGCTCGCTCGACGCATCGGATACTGTGTCAGTATACAATAAATTCGACAAAACATATCCTATTAATTTGTCCCCCGAAAGGGGCAATTGCGAAATAAAAATCCCCTCTCTCAAGCGGGAGAGGGGATGAATAAGGGGTGGATTATCTGTGAATGACGATGGAGCCGCTCAACAGGGTAAGTTTGCTGGCGGTGTCGTAAATGACCGTTCCATCATTTTGCCAGATTTTGATGCGGATTTTATCGGGGCGGCTGTCATCGGCCCAGACCATGAACTTGTAACTGCCTTTCCCGTTAATTTTGCCAGTTCCCTGGAATTGGGCGGTCTTGCTGGCCTGGTCAATCACCAGCCAATCGAAGGAGGTGGCCTTGAATTGCAAGTCGCCAGCCAGGAAGATGAATTCGAAACTGCCGGAAGGCGTGCTGCTGGTACTGCGCAGATATTTCACGGCAAAAGCGGTAATTGCCAGGCCTTTTCTCGCCGGTTTTTCAAGATATGCCCCGGCGGGTGAGTTGAACCAGCCACCGCCGGTGATAAAACCGCCGCTCGGGTTATAAGCAATTACTGTCTCAAAAGTTGCCTGGCCTGCGCCGCCGTCTTTATCGGTGACGGTGAGCGTCACGGTGTACAGGCCTGCTTTGGCATAGGCATGGCTGCCGGTGGCAGAGCCAGAACCATTCGCTTCGGTGATAACGCCGCTTGACGTGCTGCCATCGCCCCAATCCCAGAGAGCGGTGTGTGTATCCAGAATACCGGCGTCGGTGAAGGTTGCGCTGGTATTGAAGGTGATGCCAGTTTTGACGGGATTTTCCGGCACAGTGATGGTGCCAACCAGCGGGGCGAGGTTATTCACAGTAACGACAGTGGTTGCCGTTGCGCTCAGTCCGCCATCGTCTGTGACTTGCACGCCAACCGTGTAACTGCCCGGGCCATCAACTCCCGCAAACGAAACGCTTTGTCCACTGATTTCAAAGATGCCGTTGTTGTCGAAATCCCAGGCATAGGTGAGCGTGTCGTCATCGGGGTCTGTTCCGGTGGCTGAAAGGGTCACGCTGCCGCCTTCATCCACGACGTATGGGCCGCCAGCCTCGACGGATGGGGCCGCGTTCAGGTTCAGCCCAATGATGACCGGGTCGTGGTCTGAAACGCGGAATTCATCGGGAGCATACAGGCTGGCAATTTGCCCGGCGCTCTTGAAGTTGGTGTTGTAATCCAATACGGAAGGTTCGTCGGCGTTGATGTGATAATCGGCCACGCCGGTCACCTGCGAGGTCAGCGAAGTCGAGGCCAGGGCATGGTCGAGATAGCCCCATTGGCCGTCGAAGACGTAAGAGTAGGCATCTGGCCCCAGGAGGGTCTTAATCAGATGGGTGAATCCGTTACTCTCAAGCGCCAGAATTGGGTCTTCCATGGCATAGGAGTTGTAATCGCCAATCAGCAGGATGTCGGGGTCTCCGGTTGCGGTTGGGTCGCTGGCCAGCCAGGTGAGCAGTTCGTTGATGGCATTCAGCCGTACCTGATTGCAGTTGCCCTGACCGTCGCCCTGGTCGGGCAAGTCGCAAGCCGAGCCTTTGCTCTTGAGGTGATTGACATTGACAATGAAGACCGCGCCGTTGCTGTTTTGCCGGAAGGCTTGTGCCAGGGAGGCGCGATTGCGTGGAGCGCTGTCGCCGCCGTTGATGAAGGCAATGCTATTCAGCGCGGCGGTTTGTCCGGTAGGTGTTACTACGCCGGGTTTGTAAATGAGCCCGACTTTAATTGCATCGGTGCCAAGGGCGTTCACCTGCCCGGTAGCAGTATCCACGTCAATGTACGCATAAGTTCCGGGCGCGGTGGCGGCATTCAAACGGTCGACCAGGTCAGCGATGGCGCTGGCGGGGTCGTAGCCGTCATTTTCGATTTCGTTCACGCCAATCACATCCGGGTTCATCGTCAGGATGGCAGCAAGGGTCTTTGCCGATTGCCGGTCGAATTCGGCCTGATTTTCTGCGCCGCGGCAATCGGTTGTTGCGCCGCCTACCCCCAGCGTACACCCGCTAAAGGTGTTAAAGTAGTTGAGCAGGTTCATGCCCACCACTTTGACCGTACCGCCGACATTGGGGGCCGAGGTTGGGCGGGGATTGGCAGGCTGGAACTCGGGAATGCCGCCGCCCAGGGCGTTGATGGGGCGAATACGGTAGGCGTTTCCACTGGCGGAGTTGCCTGACCAGGTGTAAGTCAGCACCCCGACCAGTCCAGTGATGGTATCGCCGCCGCGCAGGGTATTGCTGGCCGAGAGGGGCTGTCCGCCGCGTCCAAAGAGGATGGGGTCGGGGTTTTGGTTCTGTAAAGCATCGTCCAGAATAATTTTGTTCAGGTTGTTGGCGGTTTGCAGCGCGAGGGCGGGCGCGCCAGGCAGAACGACATTGGTCGGTTGCTGCAAACGCCCATCCGCAGAGAGAACCACCTGACCGAAGCGTCCCAACTGAAAGTGTTCGGTCACATACATCGTCTGCGGCAGGCGCACGAGCATGCCTTCATAGCGCTCGAGGAAATTGGCGGAAGGAACCGGAAATGTGATTTCCACTGGCGCGACGTTTCCAGTCCCGCAATTGACCAGGGATGTGACACTGCCGATTTGGGTCTGGTTCTGGAATTCAGCGGCGGCGCCGGTCACGCGCACGATGTCGCCCAGATTGACATGGTTGTTATTGCCGTTGAAGACAAAGATACCGTCGGAAGTAGCATCGTCGCTGTCACCGCTTACATCCTGGATGTAGAATCCCCGCAGCGCAGGTGAAGGCCCTTCATAGTCGCCCACCACAACGCCCTGCGTGGTTACTGTGCCAGTGATAGCGGCAGCATCTCCGCTGCCCTGGATGCTATAGATGGGGGTGTACTCCAATGAGCAGACATCCAGTGTGCTGAATTCAATCGTCAGGTCTGCGGCCATGTTATCGGGCGGGTCATTGGCATCCTGGTCGGTCACATTGGCGGCGTAGATGGTCAGGGTACAGGTCTCGCCCCCCAGCAAATCCACATCCGGGTTGATGGTGAAGGTGGTTGGCCCGCCAGTCACCGTTGTTGTGATGTCTCCGCTGGAGGAACAGGTCAGGTTGAACCAGCTGCCCGTTACATTAACCGCCTCGCTAAAGGTCACGGCCAGGTCTCCGGCGGTGGGGAAGTCGGCGGCGCTGTTGGCCGGGAAGGTGCTGGTGATTTCGGGGGCAGTATCTTCAACCGTGCCGCAGTTGGTGGTATGCGTCCCCAATCCATTGGATGTATCGGTTGCAAAGCCATCCCATTCTATGGAGGGGTCAAAGGGATTGCTGCCGTCCGGGTCACCGGCGCAGACGGTATTTTTTCGGCTCAAAGTATTGTCGGCTGTGCTCATCAGGCCTGCGCCCCATTCGCTGCCAGGGTCAAAACCAATCTGGCCGATGACATCGATGACCGTGGCGCCTTTACGCAAGACGACGGCATCGTCGCCGTTGTACCAACCCGCGCCGTTGGTTTGGTCGGCCTGAGCGAGGATGGTGGCGTTGGCGGATGAATGCGCTATCACATAAACATCGCCATCTGCTACGGTGCCTGTCAGGTTAATGGTCAACCCGGCGCTGGCGCTGCCGTTAAAAAACATCTGGATGTTGTAACCGCCTGCGGCCAGGTCAATCGAAGCACCGGTTGCGTTGTAGATTTCAAGGGCTTTGTTGTTGCTGCTGCCTTCGATATATTCGGAAAAAAACAGCTCCGTTGGGGTGGCTGCCTGCGCGGACTGCATTGGCAGGGCCGTGAACAGCATTGACAACAGGATGGTGATAGAAAACAACCTGAACAAAAACTTATTCATGCAATTCTCCTCATTTTGTTGGTGAAAAAACTGACCATGCGGCTTGCATGGTTGGCGGGAGATGATATCTGATTTTTGATTGGCAACGGCGGCCTCCTGGCAGGAGGGCAGATTGCCCCCTGACATAGAACATTCTATGTCAGGCCTTTCAGAAATGCAAGTAATTTTTGTAACCAACGGGAAAATTAACAGGATGTTTACCCGCGTAGTTGCAAGAAGCCTTCAACGGCTTCCTCCAACGTGACGGGCAGACGGCGGCCTGAGCGCCACCATCCGTTTTCGGCGGCGGAGCGGGCGGCCTGGGTGTAGCGCGAAAGCCCAAAGTTTTTGGCAGGCAGGCTGGGGTGGGTCAGCACATCGCCGGGAGCGCCTTCGAGCAGGGTCTCGCCATCATGCAGGGCTGCCACCCGGTCGGCAAATTCTGCTGAGAGAGTGTCAGAAATGGAGTTGGATGCGCTGGTCGATGATTTCTCCCTCGCGCCAGTTGGATTCGACCCAGCGGCGCACTGTTTCAAGCGCGGATTGGAGATAGGCGGCATCGTTACCGAGCATGGCGCATCCGATGATGGCCTGTTGGTGGGCGTCCTGCAAGCCCAGTTCGGCGGAGGAAACGTTGAATTCGCGGCGCAGGCGCACGAGCAAGGATTTGATTTGGCCGCGTTTCTCTTTCAATGAGTTGCAACCGGGCAAGTGGAGGTGGATGGTTAGCGTAGCAATCATATTTTCGATTTAAGGATTACGGATTACAATGCCACTTATGGACATCGAAACCCGCTACAATCTCGCGCTTGACTATCTGTATTCTTTTGTGGATTATAGCCTGAAAAAAGTCGACCAACTTGCGGCGGCCAATTTCGACCTGGGACGGATGCGCCAGCTGATGGCAGTACTCGGTAACCCGCAAGATGCCTATCCTACCATCCATGTAGCCGGGACGAAGGGAAAAGGCTCCACTTCGGCGTTTTGCGCCAGCGCGCTGACCGCCTCGGGGCGGAAAACCGGGCTGTATACCTCGCCACATCTGGTAGATTTTTGCGAACGAATTCAGATAGATGGGCAACCAATTTCGCGCGAGGCGCTGGCCGAACTGACCGATGAAATCAAGCCTGCCGTAGCCTCGATTCCGATGCTGACCACCTTCGAAATTACCACCGCGCTGGGTTTTCTCTATTTTGCTCGCCAGAATGTCGATGCCGCCGTGATTGAAGTTGGACTGGGTGGGCGGCTGGATGCGACCAACGTCATTACGCCGCGCGTTGCGGTGATTACCTCGTTGTCGTATGACCATACTGCCGTGTTGGGCAATACGCTGGCAAAAATTGCCGGTGAAAAAGCCGGGATTATCAAGCCGGGCGTGCCAGTGGTGTCTTCGCCGCAGAAACAGGAAGCGCTGGATGTGCTGGAGAGGATTTCCGCTGAGAGAAGCGCGCCTTTAACGGTAGTTGGCAGGGACGTGACGTTCGAGCGGGGGGAGCGTTCTCTGGATGGACAAACATTCAGGCTTCAGTCATCCGTGAAGAGTGAGCGGGATGCAGGTTTCAAAATCCCGCTTTTGGGAGACTACCAGTTAACGAACGCCGTTACGGCCTATGCTGCACTCAAGCAAAGCGGGTTCAATCTGTCAGATGTGGAGATTGGGAAGGGCTTTGCGGAAGTCCGCTGGCCTTGCCGGTTCGAGATAGCCCGCCGGGAAAACCCTACGTTGATTTTTGACTCGGCGCACAACGAGGATTCGTTTGAGAAATTGACTGCCGCTTTGATGGAATACTTCCCAGGACGGAAGGTTATCCTCATCTTTGGCGTTTCGGAAGACAAGCAAATTTGGTCGATGTTAAGCGCAATGAAGGGTATAATCAGCCGCCTGATTGTGACCCGCGCTGACCATCCGCGCGCCTTGGAGCCGGAAAAAATCATCGAAGTGGCGAAAACTGTTCCAGTGGTGTGCGAGGCGGCTGCCCCCGTCGAAACGGCATTGGCCCGGGCGTTGGAACTGGCTGCTGAAACAGGCGATGTCATCGTTTCGGCGGGCAGCATGTTTGTCACGGCGGAAGTGGTGAACGGATGGCGGCAACGGATGGCTGTGCAAAGCGGATAAGCGGATTTAAGGTATCGATTCATGAAAACGGATGAGAAATATGAACAATCTTTCAGATGATTGGGACGACGAAGACGAAGAGAGTTTCAACATGGCCATCAGCCAGCGGACAGATGAACTGTACCGCGTGCCGAACCATGAGACCGACCCGGATGGGGTGTTTGAGGCCCTGGTATTGCCGATGCGCGACCTGGTGGTCTTCCCGCGCATGGTTTCGCCGGTTTTTGTAGATAATGAAGCCGCTTTGTTGACGCTGCAAACAGCCCAGGAGCGCAACCAGACCGTGATTGGCCTGACCCAGAAAGACCCGGAGCAAGATAACCCCAAGGCGGGTGATTTTTTGCCAGTGGGCGTAGAGATTGCGGTTGGGCGATTGTTGACCATGCCAGATGGTAATTCGTCCGCGCTGGTGCAGGGCCGACGGCGGGTGCAGGTTTTGGAGTTCACGCGCCTGACGCCGTATATCAAAGTGCGGGCGCGGGTTATCAGTGAGCCAACCAAGGCCGATAAACAGACCCAGGCCCTGATGCGCTCCGCGCTCAATATGTTTGACCGCTGCGTGGAGTTGAATCGCTCCATCCCTGAAGAAGCGCATTTGTTCGCGCTCAACATTCAGGAGCCGGGCTGGCTGGCCGATATGATTGCCACTTCCATTTCGGTCTCTTTTGAGGAACGCCAGAAACTTCTGTTGATGCCTGACCCAAAGGCGCGTCTGGAACGGGTGAACGAACTGCTGGCTGAAGAACTGGATGTGCTGGAACTGGAAGAAGACATTCATAATAAAGTGCAGAGCGAGGTGGATAAGAGCCAGCGCGAGTTTTACTTGCGCGAGCAAATGAAAGCCATCCAAACGGAATTGGGCGAGGGCGACATCTGGACACGCGATGTGAACGAATTGCGCCAGAAGGTAGAGCAGGCCAAACTGCCGGAAGAAGCCCGCAAGACGGCGCTAAAGGAAATCGAGCGGCTGAACCAGATGCCGCCGATGGCTCCCGAAGTGGGTATCATTCGCTCGTACATCGAGTGGATTTTGGAACTGCCCTGGTCGGTATTCACCGAAGACAACCTGGACGTGAACAACGCTGCCAAAATTCTGGACCGCGACCATTACGGCCTGCAAAAGGCCAAAGACCGCATTCTGGAATATATTGCGGTGCGTTCACTCAAGCCCAGGAAGGAGCGTCAGCCTATTCTGTGTTTTGTGGGGCCGCCCGGAACCGGCAAGACCTCGCTGGGCCGCTCAATTGCCGAGGCACTGGGACGCAAGTTCGTGCGCGTTTCACTGGGCGGCGTGAGAGACGAGGCGGAAATCCGTGGTCATCGCCGCACTTACATTGGCGCGTTACCGGGGCGCATTATCCAGACGATGAAAAAGGCCGGGAGCGCAAATCCGCTTTTTATGCTGGATGAAATTGATAAGCTGGGCAACGATTTTCGCGGCGACCCGTCTTCGGCGCTCCTGGAAGTGCTTGACCCGGAACAAAATAATTCCTTCAGCGACCATTATCTCGAAATCTCTTTCGATTTATCGAAGGTGATGTTTGTGACCACTGCCAACACGCTTGCGACCATTCCCGAGGCTTTGCTTGACCGGTTGGAAGTGATTGAATTCCCCGGCTACATTGAAGAAGAGAAGATGGCAATCGCCGACCGTTATCTGATTCCGCGTCAGATGGATGAAAACGGGATGACCGACAGCGGCCTGCGCTTTGCCGATACCGCTCTTCAGCGCGTTATTCGTGAGTATACTTATGAGGCAGGAGTCCGCAACCTGGAGCGGGAAATTGGCCGGGTCATTCGCAAGGCAGCCCGGCTCAAAGCCGAAAAGAAAGAATTCCCAACCATCATCACGCCGAACGTGGTCGAGAAGTTTCTTGGCCCGCCGCAATATCTGCGCAGCGAGGCCGAACGCCGCGATGAAGTGGGCGTGGCAACCTCGCTGGCCTGGACGGAAAACGGCGGAGAGATTATGACCATCGAGGTGGCCGTGCTCGAAGGCAAAGGCGGCCTGCAAATGACCGGTCAGATTGGCGATGTCATGCAAGAATCGGGTCAGGCGGCGCTGACCTACATCAAATCGCGCGCCGACTTGTTTGGCATCGAACTGGACGTTTTTGAACGGATGGACATTCACGTCCACATGCCAGAGGGCGCCATCCCAAAAGATGGCCCAAGCGCGGGTATTACGCTGGCAACCGCTATCCTTTCGGCGCTGACGGGGCGCCCCATCTACCGTGAAGTGGGCATGACGGGCGAAATTACCCTGCGCGGGCGGGTGTTGCCGATTGGCGGCGTGCGCGAGAAGGTGCTGGCCGCGCATCGCGCCGGATTGAAGGTGGTTATGCTGCCCGAAAAGAATATGAAAGACCTGGTTGATGTCCCTAAACGGGTGCGTACCGACCTGAAAATCATCCCGGTTGAACACATGGACCAGGTGCTGGAAGTGGCGCTCTACCCCGAGCCGGTCATGCCGCCTCCCAGGCCGCGCCGCAGGTCAGAAGAGGGCCAGACGCAGGAAGAGACTGAAGAATAACGAGAACGACGAAAGAGGCAACCAATCTCTTTCGTCGTTTCGGTCTGGCTGGTCAATGTCGAGGGGGTTTGCGTACCAGGAATTTTCTTACCTGGTATAGCGCTTTACTTTTACCTTTTGGGCAGGCGCATCCAACGGGGTATATTGGGGTGGGCCGACCAGCCGGTAAATCATGGCGTACAGCAGCGACATCACCCCTGAGAAGATAATCACGAACAAGACAAAGAACAGCAAAATGGCGCGCAAATTGGCGATGCTTGAAATCCAGTACGCCAGGTTGCTAATCACTGGAATCGCATAGACAATTTCCGGCAGGCGAATGGTACCGCGCAGCTCATACATGAAGGGCCAGCCCAATTGAAACCCTAAGTCTTTGAGCAAAACTGCTGCTGCCAAGGCCATGATTGGCACCAAAACCATCATCAGAAACCCGATTCCGCGCCAGATTGGGTGGATTTTATAGGGGCGGACAAACTCTTTTTTGTTAAAACTCTGATATTTTTGTGGCATTTTTACCTCGCTTGAATCTTGCTGGCGTCCTCAATGGCTTGCACAATCTTGTAATAACCTGTACATCGGCACAGATTTCCAGTAATGGCTTGCTCAATTTCGTTTCTGGTTGGTTGAGGCCGCTCCTCCAGCAATTTGGCTGCGGACATCAGGAACCCTGGCGTACAATACCCGCACTGCACTGCCCCATCCTGAATGAATGCTTCTTGTACCGGGTGTAATTGCTCTCCGTCTGCCAGCCCCTCAATGGTGATGATGTCTGCTCCATCAGCGCGCGGAGCAGGCACCATGCAGGCCATCACCGCCATGCCATCCAGAAACACTGTGCAAGCCCCACATTCACCCTCGGCGCAGCCCTCTTTGGTGCCAATCAGCCCGGCTTCCTCGCGCAGCAGGCGCAACAGGGTCTTCTCGAACCCTGAAGTGAAGGTGTACGCTTTGCCGTTAATTTTTGCGTGGATGGCCGACCCGTGAATGAGGGGGCTGCGCGAAAAACTGTCTCTACCCGTCACCGGGTTGCCCGTCAACGTGATTGGATTCTCTGGCATTCCGGCCTGTTCTTGACCATCGCGCAGTGATTTCAGCCCACGCATGGTGAACACCCGCACCATCTCGCGCCTGTAATCGGCGGAGGAACGAATATCGTCTATCGGCTTTGCCGCATTTTTGGCCAGTTCGGCGGCTTGCGCAATCACCTCTTCTGAGAGCTCTTTCCCTTCCAGGTATGCTTCCGCCTCAGCAGCATGGACGATGGTGGGGGCCACTGCTCCCAGGGTGATGGATGCTTGTTGAATGGTGGCAGAATTCAGTGTAAGAACGATGGCGAGATTGATAATCGAAATGGCCTGGGCGCGGCGCAGAGCCACCTTGACGAACGTCCCCTTCTGCTTCGCGGTCAATCCCTGGAACGAGATTTCGACCAGCATTTCATCGGGCTGTAGCACCGTTTTGCGCACGCCGGTATAGAAATCGACCAGTTTTACCTGCCGGACGCCGCGAACCGATTGCAAAGTGACGCTTGCATTCATTGCCATCAGCGGGGTGATGGTATCGTTGGCGGGCGAGGCCGTGATGAGATTACCCGCCACCGTGCCGCGATTGCGGATTTGTGGCGCGCCCACTTCCCAGGCCGCCCGCGCCAGGGGGTAGGCTTTTTCACGCAGGAGTTTGCTGGCCGCGCAGTGATTATGCGTTACCAGCGCGCCCAGGTGAATGGCGCCATCCTCGTCCAGGCGAATGCGGTCCAGACCGGGGATGCGGCTGATGTCAATCATCGTTTCGATGCCAGCGCGCGTGCCGCGTTCCAGTTCCAGAATCAGGTCAGTGCCGCCCGCAACAATCCGCGCGGCGGGGCCTTTTTGGGCCAAAATTTGCGTTACCTGCTCGATGCTGGCTGCGTTGATGTATTCGGTCCACATGAAGAGTGTCTCCTGTTCGTTGCCCAATTAAAGCACATAATCAGGTTGCTGTGCAATCGACTTTGGTTGTAATCACATGAAAAAGTTGTTTGCAGGATGCCGACAATTTTAGCGTAATATTTTTGTAAGTTCTGTCAGCCGGGCAATCTGATATGTGACTGGCAGGTCGGTGGTTTTACCGCCGGGGTTATACCAGCAGGTGTCGATGCCATAATCCAGGCCGCCACGCATGTCGGAAGTCAGGCTGTCGCCAATCAATAGCACGGACTCTCTGGGCGGATTGCCGATGCCGCGAAAGACGGCCTCGAAGTAATCGCGGGAGGGTTTGGCCGCGCCGATTTCTTCAGAGATGAAGACTTGCTCGAAACTGCCGCGCAACATGGAACGCTCCAACCGGGGGCGCTGAACTTCTTTCAGCCCATTCGTAACCAGCGCCAGGTGAAATCGTCCTCGCAGCGCGCCGATGATTTCCTCCGCGCCGGGCAACAGGTCGGCGCCCAGGGCGAGATTTCGCAGGTAAAGCGGCGAGACGGCTTGCGGGTCGCACGCTATTCCGGATTCCTCGAAGAACAATCGAAATCGTTTGACCCGCAATTCCTGCGCGGTTACTTCGCCGCGCTCAAATTCCTTCCAGACTTGCTGGTTGCAGTAGGAATAGATGGCGAAGAATTCTGGTCGAAAGGGCAGGCCGCTCTGTTCCAGCGTCCAGCGCAGGGCGTTGGCTTCGGCGCGGGGAAAGTCGAACAGGGTGTCATCGGCATCGAACAGGAGCCAGGCGTATTTCATGGCCGTTCCTGTATCAGTGTACCGGTCAGGTCATAGGCCATGCCGCCGGTGATTTTGACCTTGACCATCTGGCCAGTCTCAGCCCGGCCCTCGGCAAAGACCAGCCCGTCAATTTCGGGCGCGTCCCGGTACGAGCGGCCAATCGTCAGCCCTTTGTCGTAGCCTTCCACCAGCACATCCAGCGTCTTGCCGATGTAGGATTGGTTGATTTGCAGGGAGATATTTTGCTGGAGTTCCATCAGCCGCTCCCAGCGTTCCTGTTTGACTTCGGCGGGAACCGGGTCGCCGAGGGGTTCGCTGGAAGTTCCTGGCTCAAACGAGAATTTGAAAGCGCCCACCCGGTCAAAGCGGATTTCTTGAACGAAGTCCAACAGCGTCTGGAACTCTTCTTCCGTTTCGCCAGGGTAGCCGACAATGAAGGTGGTGCGAATCGCAAGGTTGGGCATGGCCGCACGCATTTTGGCGATAGTTTTATGTACCCACTCGATGTTGGAGGGCCGCTTCATGCGGTAGAGCGTTTTGGGGTGGGCGTGCTGGAGAGGAATATCGAGGTAAGGCAAAATTTGCCTGTGCGAGGCCATCACGTCAATCATTCGGTCGGTGACGTAGCCGGGATAGGCGTACATGACCCGTATCCAGTCCATATCGGGAACGGTTTGGGCAAGGTTTTCAAGCAGAACTGCCAGGCCGTCTTTCAGACCCAGGTCATGGCCGTAATCGGTGGTGTCTTGCGCAATCAGGATGAGTTCACGAATGCCCATCTCGCGCAGTTCGCGCGCTTCGGCCAGAATCGTCTCCAGCGGGCGGCTGACGGCGGTGCCTTTAATGAGCGGAATGGCGCAAAAGGCGCACGGGCGGCGGCAACCATCGGCCACCTTCAGGTAGGCGCTGGCCCCGGCCACGCTGGCGCGGATGGCGTTTTGTTCGTCCTTGCCAACGGTGGCTGCTTCGGGCAAGTGGTAGAGCGGTTCGGGATGTGGCGCGGCGCGTAGTTGACTGACGACCTGTACAATATCCATCCAGCGGCGCGTGCCGAGAATGCCATCTATGCCAGGGACTTGTTTTGCTACTTCTGCGCCGTAACGCTGGGTGAGGCATCCGGCGGCAATGAGCAGTTGGCCGCTTTTTTTCTTGACTGCCAGTTCTTTCAGGGTGTTGAGCGATTCTTCTTTGGCCGGGCCAATGAAACCACAAGTGTTGACAATCAGCACACTGGCTTTTTTAGCGTTTTCGACGGGTTCGTAGCCGTCATTTATCAACAGTTGGGCCATAGAATCAGAGTCGACTGTGTTTTTGGCGCAACCGAGCGAGACAAGGTGGAAGGTTTTGCGGGTCATACCGGTAAGTATCCTTTTTTATGGAACAGGCGTGTTCGTTACAGGCGGCGTGATGGTTGGCGAGGGCGTGGGTGATTGACGTGGCGTGATGGTGGGGCTGGGGCTGGGCGTGGGGGTAGGCGTTTCGACGCCGTTGAGCGTGTAGATGCGGTTGACGACTTCACCAAAACTGCCCAACACGCCCAGGTTTTGCTGGTTGAATATAATTTGGAGGGCGGCCCCAGAGCCAGTCAGCACTTCGATGCGGGATTTTCCTTCGAAATTGAGCGCTGCGCCAGGAACAACCCGCCCATCTTGTTTGACTTCGCCATCAACAACCACTTTCAGATAAGTGCGTTCTACCACCAGGATGGTCAACTGCACGCCGGGGGCGGGGGCGAATTCGATGAGCGGGGTGGCGGTTGGCGGAAGAGATTCAGGCGGCGCATCGGTGGGAGCAACTGTGGCTAATTCAGGAATGCTGGTGGGCGCGGATTCGGGCGTTGGCGTTTCAATGCCATCCTGGGTGGCAAGCAGCACTTCCGAAATGGAAGGTCCCTCGGTGGCGGTTGGCTCAGCGACCAGGCTGTTTCGCAGCAGACGTGACGCTCCCCAGATTGCCATGCCCAACAGGATGAGGACCATGCTCCCGCCAAAGATTAAATCGGCTGTGAAGAAGCGTTTCAGCCATAAGGGCATGAGCGGTGATGGCTGATGTCTGCGTGGGGGAGGCTGTGGCTGGCGCTCTATGCGGCGCGCCTGGAGCGACTCGGCAAAGCGCAGTAAGAGGGCTTCGGCGTCTAAATCCAGAAAACTGGCGTAAGCATTGAGCATGCCGCGCGCTTGCACCGGGGAGGGCAGGTCATCAAAGTTGCCATTTTCAATGGTTTCCAGGTGATGCTTTCGGATGCGGGTGTGCCGTTCGATTTCTTCCAGGGTCAGGCTGAGTAGTTCGCGCCGCTGGCGCAGTTGTTGACTGATTTCAAGGAAGATGACCTGCGATTGTGATGGGGGGCTGGGGGCAGGCTCCGGTTCGGGGGTGATTGGTTCAGGTTGGACGGGGGCAGGGGGAACGGGGGATGATTCGGGGTCTGCGGCAGGTTCTTGCCGGGGCGAGGATGCGGTTTGTGGCGCGGCGGGCAGGCTGGCGGCCGGGGTGGATTCGGGTGGGGCGCCAAGGAGCGTCTGAAAGTCCAGTCCCAAATATTCAGCGTATAATCGTAGAAAGCCGCGCGTCTGGGCTGGTGAGGGGATGGCTGAAAGGTCATCCGACTCGAGGGCTTCGAGGTAGTAGGAGCGGATGCGCGTGGCCTGGACGGCTTGTTTGATGGTCAGTTTGCGGGCTTCGCGGGCCTGTTTGAGTTGCTCGCCGATGCTTGGCATGGGTTTAAGCAAACATCACCGACCGTCTCCGCTGGGGTGGGGTCGGTGATGTCTCGTTTCATTGGGGTTAGGCCTGTTCGGTGGAGGGTTCTGCTTCGGCAACCGGCGTGGCAGCGATTTGGGGCGCGGCTTTGATGGTTGGGTCGGCTTCGCCTTCGCGGAAGACGACGACGGTCAGTTCGGGAATCAGGTCCATCGTCAGGCGGACGTGGATGGTGTGTTCGCCCAGGCTGCGGATGGGTTGCATATCAATTTGCTGGCGCTTGATTTCGACCCCAGCGCGGGCCTTGATGGCGGTGGCGACATCTTCAGCGGTGATGGAGCCGTAGAGTTTGCCAGTTTCGCCGGCTTTGGCCGCGAAGCCAATTGCCATGCCGCCGAGTACTTGCGCAACGGCGCTCATTTCCTGATTGAGGGCGGCGCGTTGTTTGATGGCTTCGGCTTTGATTTTTTCGGCCTGTTTGAGCGCGTTGGGGGTGGCCAGGACGGCCATGCCCTGCGGGAGCAGGAAGTTGCGCCCGTAGCCGTCGGCGACTTTTTTGACATCGCCCGCGCGGCCAAGTTTGTACACGTCTTTGAGAAGGAGAACTTTCATTTGTTTTCAAGCCCTTTCTGGCAGAATTTGTTTGGGAGCGAAGGGTACAACGCTCCGGCGCGTGATTGTACCAGAGGGGCACGGCTGCGTCAACGTGAGATTTCGTTGACCGGGTTGATGCCGTCCCAGGCTTCAACGGTGCGTTCGTTTTTGGTCAGCCAGCCGTCATATTCGATGCCGTTCCCGCTCGGAGTCCAACCGTCCATGACGAAGGGCAGGAGCGGGTCGTCAGCAGGAATCCAAACGCCGTTGTAGCGGCGGGCGATGTGCAGGTGCGCGGCGATGGTGAAGCCGCCTTCGCAGGATGGATGGCCGATTTTGTCGCCAGGCTGGACGATGGTTCCGGCGGGGATTCGGTCGCGGGTGGCGATGTGCAGGTAGAGGATGACCCAGCCGGTTTGTTCGAGGCCGTCGTTGTCGAGTTCCTGCAGGACGGAGCCGTCTTCAGAACGCAGGATGCGGCCCGGAGCGGTGGCGCGTACCCAGGCGTCGGTTTCGCTGCATCCAATCGGGTCGCCGGGTGGGGCGAAGTCAAGCGCGGCCCAGCCTGCGCCGCTGCCCCAGCCGCCATGCGGCCCGCCGGTGAACTGCCAGATTTCTCCGCCGGCGAAGGGCAGGGTGAGTGGGGGCTGCGTCAGGCCGGGGGGCAGGAGTGGTTCGATGGCCCAATCGAAGGGGTAGCCAAACATGCGGCTGTAGGTGGCGAACAGTCCGTTGGGGCCGGTGTCGATGTTCCAGGTGGCGAGGTTATCGAACCTGGCAAACAGGTTTTGGACGCCCGCCGTGCCGGGGTTGATGCCCGGCTGAGGGATGACCTGCGAGCCGTCGGCCAGAGTGAAGGTCTGAATTTTGCCCTCGCGCCAGCGGTAGAAGCCCTGGTTAAGCTGGTCGGCGCTCCAGGCGAGTTGGCGGTACAGGCCAACCCAGTAGTCATCGATGTAGCCGATGGGGTAATCGAAGGTGGAGGGGGCGGGGGTTGGGTTGCTGACCCATTGGGAACGGTATTCGAGCAGGGCCAGCAACAGGCGCGGGTTGATGGAGTAGTTTTGGGCGACTTTTTCGACAATTTGGGCGCCGGTCAGGGTCTTGCCGTCAACGTTCTGCGTGTAATAGGCGAGATAGCCGCCCTGGCTGTTGATGTATGCTTCCAGGTTGAGCAGGCTGCTTAAAGGGCCGTTAACCAGTTCGGAATCGGGCAGGATTTTGAAATAGTTGGCGGTGGCGAGCGAGGGCAAGTTGGCGGACGGGGGCAGGCCGGGCGTGGGTGTGATGGGGATAAGAATCGAATCGCCGGGGTAGATGACGACATCGTAGGCGAGGTTGTTGGCTGCGAGCAGTTCGTCCACCGTAATTCCATACTGCGCGGCGATTGAGCCGGGGTATTCGCCTGGCTGGACGATGTGCGTGAGCGGGCCTGGAGTGGCGGTGGGCGGCAGGGTGAGCATCTCCGGCGCAGGGGTGAAAGTCGGCAGGATTTGCGGCAGGTTGGGGGTGGGGGTGGCTGCCAGTACGCCCGGCATGCGGGTGGGCGGCAGGTAGGTGAGAATGGCGGGGGGCGCGCCGGTGGGCAGAGAAAGACCTTCCGGGCCGCTCTGGGCGGGGTTAGCGAGCGGCCCGGGCGGGGTGTAGTTGGTGTTGATGGGCGCGGCGCGAGTGCAGGCAGTCAGAGTGAGGAACAGGACTAAAACCGAGGTGAAGGGAGAGCGGCACATGGGCTGATTGTACCAAGAATAAAACGTCCCGCAGCCTGCGAGACGTTTTATTCTTGGGGCGGCCTGTTAGCGCAGGATGCTTGTGCCGTGAATGTATTCTTCCAGATTTTCGATGTAACTCTTTTGTTCAGCGATAATTGAGTGGACGACATCGCCAATGGAGATGAGGCTGGCGAGGCGGCCTTCTTCGACAACCGGCAGGTGGCGGACGTGATATTTGGTCATCAGTTCCATGCATTGCTCGACGGTTGTTGTGGGGGTGACGGTAATCATCTCGCGCGTCATGATTTCTGAGACGGGCGTCTTTTTGGATTCCAGGCCTTTCAGAATGATTTTGCGGGCGTAGTCGCGTTCGGAGAAGATGCCCACGTAGCGGTCGCCCTCGGTAACGAGAACTGCTCCAATGTTGTGCTGGGCCATTACTTCCAGGGCGTGGAAGACGGTATCCGTTGAGGCAACCGAAATGGGAGATTTTCCTTCTTTTTTCTTCATCAAGTCACGAACAGTGGGCATGGCTTGGTTTCCTTTCTGGCGAGAGGGAATTCAAGATGGAATTGGATACTCTATTTTACGACATTTGGGGCGCAAAAGTCTATATCCGTGTGGTTGGATTGGTCCGGTTGGAGCCGCGCGAAGAAAAAGAACACAGGCAAGAGGACGATTTTTCCTCTTGCCTGCGCAGGTTTGGGGCGAAACAAGGTCAGGACTTGCGGTTATAGATGAACCAGTAGATGAGGCCAACCATGATTGCGCCGCCGATGATGTTGCCCAGGGTGACGGGGAGCAGGTTGGCGAGGAAGAAATTGCTCCATGTCAGGTTGGCAAAATCAGCCGCCGTTTTGCCAATTTTTTCAAAGAAGGCCGGATTGCCGAAGTCTTTGATGAATAAGCCTATCGGAATGAAGTACATATTGGCGATGCTGTGTTCAAAGCCAGCGGCTACGAAGCAGGAAATGGGCGGGATGATGGCCATGATTTTATCGGCAGTGGTGCGCGCGCCAAAGCACATCCAGACGGCCATGCACACCAGCGCGTTACACATAATCCCTAAGAAGAAGGCTTCGACGAAGGTCAGGCCGGTTTTAGCATTGGCAATGTTGAGCGCGGCCAGGCCAATGGCGCCGCCGCCAAACTTGTATTGACCGCTGAGGAAGACGAACAGCGCAGTCAGGAGAGCGCCGACGAAATTTCCAAGATACACCACCACCCAGTTCCGTAGCAACTGAGCGAGGGTCACTTTTTTGCTGGCAAAGGCCATCGTAATCAGAGTATTGCCGGTGAACAGTTCGGCGCCGCCGACAATCACCAGGATGAGGCCGATGGTGAAGACCAACCCGGCCAGCAAGCGCACTACGCCATACGGCAAGTCGGTGGTACCGGCTACCGCAGTGGTCGAGAAGATGCCGCCAATGCTGATGAACGCGCCAGCCAGCAAGGCAAGCGCAAACATGTTATCCAGCTTCATGTTGGCTTTTTTGGTGCCAATCTCTTCGGCTTTGGCAGCCATAGCGGGAGGGAGAAGAGCGTCGAGCGAAATAGTCTGGTCGGACATGTCAAGGTATCCTTTTGGGTTGAGAAAGTTTAGACAAACCATGAGTGGTTTGCAGATGCCAGGTGTCAGAAGTTTGAGCGCAGCAGGGGCAGAATGGTTTCGGTTTTTTGTACAATTCGTTCTGGGGTGGCATAGAGTGTGAATTCATTTCGTCGGGCATAGCCGATGAGCGTGATGCCCCAGGCGTGTGCTAATTGCGCAGAAAGCGAGGTGGGCGAAGTGCGCGAGATAACCACTGGCGCGCCGATGCGGGCGGCTTTTTGAATCATTTCTGAGCTGATGCGCCCGCTGGTCACCAGGATTTTGCGCGCCGGATGGAGGTTTTGCAACAGGCATTGCCCGGCAATTTTATCGAGCGTGTTGTGGCGGCCTACGTCTTCGCCGCGGGCAATCACTTCTTGACCGTCTGTCAGGATGGAAGTATGCACGCCACCGGTTTCGCGGTATAGCGTTTGAGCGCGGTTGAGGAGTTCCACCTGTTCTTGCACCTGCCAGGGGGTGAGAACGAATCCATTTTGCAGATGAGGGCGGAGCCGCTCGGGTGAAACGGAAGTTTTTCCACCGGTGCAGCCGCTGGTGCGCCGCCAGTTTTCAGGGGGCTCGGTGGCATGATTTAGCCAGATATCTACATTGTCTTTGTTCGGGCAGACCTGCACCACTTCGATTTCTGCACGGTTTTTCAACACGCCCTCGTTGAACAGAAAACCGACGGCCAGCGCTTCCAGGTCTATGGGCGTACACATCAGCGTTAGCCATGCTTTGCCGTTGACGGTAAGGGAAACCGGCTGTTCGGTGATGATTTGGCGCTGGAGTGGTTCAGATTCTCCGGCAACGAAGCGCAGCGGGAGCGGCGGGGGCGTGGAAGATGACAATTTCAAGGCTTATCCTCCCCAGGGCATCTGGGCATATTGCTCGAAAGCCTGGTCGTGCATTTTTTTGAACAGCCGCTCGTGGCCGCTTTCCCAATGGCTGAGCATTTCCAAAATTTCTTTGGCCTGGCCTTCGGCGCTGCGGGCGGCCATCTGGTAGAACTCGGCAAAATCACGCTCGATGAGATAGGCCATGCGCAGAACTGGCAGGTCGGCAACCATCGCTTCGGAAACTGTATCCACAAGATGCTCGCTTTCGGCGCGGTCGGCAAAGAAGCCAGTGGGCGGCAGCGCGGGGGCTTGCGCTTCTACCCCGGCATTCAGCGCGGCAATTTGGGCAGCGATGAAGTCAATATGGCGCTGTTCTTCTTCGGCAATGGCCTTGAAGGCGCCTTGCGCGGCGGCGTTTTGCAGGCGTTCGGCGTTTTCGCTGAAAAAGCGCTTGCCTTCGTATTCGCGTTCCAGGGCGTATTCCAAAATTTTTTCGATTTTCATAGATACTCCGGGTTCGATTGGGTGATTTGAGGCTGAATCTGGAAACGGGATACTGGATATTCGGGATGCGTTCTCTCGAATATCCAGTATCGTTTCTCGAATGGCTATTTCACCAGCTCCACTTTGACCGCCGAGATTTTGAAGCCCGGAATTTTGGCGGTTGGGTCGAGCACGGCCAGGGTCAATTCATTGGCTGAAGATTCGGGGAAGTGGAAGTTGGCATAGACCATGCCTTCAGGAACCCGGTCAGTCACCCAGGCTTCGGCTTCGATGCTGCCGCGCCGCGAGGAGATGCGCAGGGTGCGCTTGCCGTTCACACCCAGCATTTCGGCGTCTTCGGGGTTGATTTCGACCAGCGGCTTGCCATAGACTTCCATGATGCCCTGGGCGCGGCGAGTCATCTCGCCCGCGTGCCAGTGATACAGCACTCGCCCGGTGTTGAGCAGGAAGGGATATTCTTTATCGGGCAACTCAGGGGCGGGGACGTAATCAATCGCCATGAACATGCCTTTGCCGCGTGTGAAGGCTTTGGTGTGCAAAATGGGCGTGCCGGGGTGGTCGAGCGAAGGCACCGGCCATTGCAGGCGTTCGCCGCGTTCCAGCCGCTCGTGGGTAATGCCGGTGTAACTGGGCGTCACCTGGTTGATTTCGCGCATGATATCGGTCGTGCTGGCGTAATCCCAACCTTTCAGCGGAGCATCTTCGCGCAGGTCGCGCCCGCCCAGCGCCAGGATGCGTTTTGCCAGGTCGGCGGTAATTTGCCAATCGGGGCGGGCTTCGCCAATCGGCTCAATGGCTTTGTGTACCATCTGCACACGCCGCTCGGTGTTGGTGAAGGTGCCGGTTTTTTCGGCAAAGCTGACGCCCGGCAACAGAATATCAGCGTATTTGGACGTTTCGGAGGGGAAGATTTCCTGCAAGAGCAGGAAGTCAATCTGCTCCAGGTTGTGGCGGATATGGCCGCTATCAGGGTCGGTGACGACCGGGTTTTCACCCAGGATGTAAAGGGCGTGAATTTTGCCTTCGGAAATGGAGGGAATCATCTCCGTTACAGTCATGCCCACTTTGGCGGGAGCAACCGCGCCCCAGGCGGCTTCGAACTTTTGAACCGCCTGCTCGTTGACGACCGGTTGATAGCCGGGGAAGACGTTGGGCAGGCCGCCCATATCGCACGCGCCCTGTACGTTGTTCTGACCGCGCAGGGGGTTCACGCCGCCGCCGGGTTTGCCCATGTTGCCAAGCAGCATTTGCAGGTTGGCAAGCGTCATCACGTTGCGCACGCCTACAATGTGCTGGGTGATGCCCATGGCCCAGACCACAGCCATTGGGCGGTTTTCGTTCATCATTTGGGCGGCTTCGTAGAGTTGTTCGACCGGAATGCCGGTGATTTCACTCACCTTCTCCGGCGGGTATTGCATGATGGTGGCTTTGAATTCCTCGAAGTTTTCGCAGCGTTCCTCGATGAATTGCCTGTCTTCCCAGCCGTTTTGGAGGATGATATGCATCAACCCGTTCAGCAGGGCAATATCGGTGCCGGATTTCTGGCGCAAGTGCAGGGTGGCAAATTCGGTCAGGTCAATGCGGCGCGGGTCGGCCACAATCAGTTTCGCGCCGCGCAAAACGGCCTGGCGAATCATCGAACCGAAGACTGGGTGCTGTTCGGTGGTGTTAGAGCCGGTGACGAAGAACAGTTTGGTGTGGGCGCGCAAATCATCGAATGAGTTGGACATGGCCCCAGAGCCAAACGAGGAAGCCAGCCCTGCCACCGTGCTGGCGTGGCACAGGCGGGCGCAGTGGTCCACGTTGTTCGTACCAATCACCTGCCGCCCGAATTTGTTCATCAGGTAGTTTTCTTCGTTCAGGCATTTGGCTGAGGTAAGAACGCCAATGCTATCGGGGCCGTGTTGCGCGCGGGTTTTGTGCAGTTTGCGGGCGGCCAGGTTAAGGGCGGTGTCCCAATCGGTTTCCACCCACTCCCAGGCGCTGCCTTGCATGGATTTTTGCCCGCCATCCAGCAGGTAGCGGCGCACACGCGGACGGGTAAGCCGGTCGGGGTGGTGGATATAATCGTAAGCGTAGCGGCCCTTAACGCACAGGTGGTTGCCGTTGACCGGCGCATTGGGGGTGGATGTGACGCGCACAATTTTGTTATCGGTCAGCCGCACGTTCAGCTCGAACTGACAACCAACGCCGCAGTAGGAACAGGTGGTCATCACTTTTCGCACCAGGTGCGAGCGCGCTTTGCCAAACGACATTTTGTCGGAAAGCGCGCCGGTGGGGCAGTAAGCCGCGCAGGCGCCGCAGGATTCGCAGCGCGCTTCCAGCAGGGTGGTGTTGGCTCCGGCCACCGGGTGCGTCTCAAAGCCGCGCTCGGCCATTGTCCACACAAAGCGGCCCTGCACTTCGGCGCAGGCGCGCACGCAGCGCGTACACTGAATGCACTTGCTCAAATCTACCCGAATGAATGGATTGGGGTCGCTATCGGGCTTGTAAATGGCGCCTTTGTGTCCCCATTCTGGCACCTGTGCCTGATATTCGTAGGCCAGGTCTTGCAGTTCGCACGCGCCGCTCAGGTCGCAGGTGATGCAATCGCGCGAGTGGTTGGCGAGAATCATTTCCAGGATGGTTTTGCGCGATTTCATGATGGCCGGGCTGTGCGTTTCCACTTCCATGCCCTCGCTAACCGGCAGGGTGCAGGATGCCATGGGCGTGCGCCAGCCTTTGACATCTACCACGCACACGCGGCAGCCGCCGGTTGGGCGCAAGTCAGGATGGTTGCACAGGGTGGGAATTCGGATTCCGGCTTGTTGCGCTGCCTGTAAAACGGTGGTGCCTTCGGGGACTTGAACAGCCTGGTTATTAATTTTCAGTGTAATCATGAGTTCTCCTCGTATTTTTTACATAAACCGGGGTGTTTTACTCAAGAACCGGTTCGGGAATCATCGAACAAACGCCAGCCGGACAAATTTTTTCAATGACATGCGCATCGACTTCTTCACGGAAATGTTTCATCATATTGCGGAAGGGTGTTCCAGCGGTTTGTCCCAGCCCGCAGTTGGAAACGCGCTCCATTTCTGTCACCATTTCTTCAATTTGTTGCAATTCCTCCGGGCTGGCTTCGGCGCGGGTCATGCGCCCAATGGTCTCGTGCAAATGTTGCGTGCCAAGCCGACAGGGCGTGCATTTGCCACAGGACTCGAACTGGAAGAATTTCGAGAGCGTGTACACCAAATCTACCACGCAGGTTCGCTCATCGCAGATGAGCAGTGCGCCAGAGCCAAGCGAAACGCCCGCTTTTTTGAAAGATTCAAAGTCCATGGGCGTATCTTGCAAGCTGGCCGGGATGATGGAGCCGCTGGAGCCGCCGGTTTGCGCCAGTTTGAAGGTTGCGCCGTCTTTCATGCCCTGCCCGTAGATGGCAATGACCTCGCGCAGGGTAATGCCCATCGGGACTTCGATGAGTCCCCGGAAGTTGACGTTTCCCATGATGGTGTAGCACTTGGTGCCAGGGCTGGAGGGCGCGCCAAAGGAGCGGTACCACTGCGCCCCATTCAGCAAAATGGGCGGGACGTTGGCCAGCGTTTCTACATTGTTTACCAGAGTTGGCTTGCCCCACAGCCCGTGCGTAGTGGGGTAAGGCGGGCGGGCGCGTGGTTCGCCGCGTTTGCCCTCAATCGATTCGAGCAGAGCGGTCTCTTCGCCGCAGACGTAAGCGCCTGCGCCGCTGTGAACGTGCAGCGTGAAGTTGAACCCCGTTTCCATGATGTTCTGGCCGAGCAAACCGAACTCTTTGGCCTGTTCGATAGCCCGCAGCAGGCGGTTTTGGACCAGTTTGTACTCGCCGCGCACGTAGATATACCCTTCTTCCGCGCCAATGGCGTAAGCGGCAATCGTCATGGCCTCGATGATGCTGTGCGGGTCGCCTTCCATAATCACCCGGTCTTTAAATGTGCCGGGTTCGCTTTCATCGGCGTTGCAAACCACATACTTTTTTGCGCCCTCGGCCCCGGCCACGAAGCGCCATTTGCGCCCGGCAGGGAAGCCCGCCCCGCCGCGTCCTTGCAGGCCGGAGGCTTCCAACTCTTCGATAACTTGCATGGGGGTCATGCTCAGGGCTTTGGCAAGCGCCTGATAACCGTCTTCGGCGATGTATTCCTCAATGTTTTCCGGGTCAATGCGCCCGACGCGGCGCGTAATGATGCGGTGCTCCATTGGCAGCGTGCCTTTGCGGCCTTCCAGCCAGCGCACCTGCCCCGAAAGTTCCTTAACAGGGGCCAAAAGGTCTTGCACAATGCGGCCTTTGTAGAGATGTTCTTCCACAATCCGATGCACATCGCTTTCTTTGACCGGCCCGTAGGCGCTGGCTTCGGGATAGATGATGACCATTGGCAGAGCGTCGCTGCGCTCGCTTTCGCTGAATTGCGAGAGCGCCACTTCGTCGGTCAGTTCAAAAGCGGCCAATTCTTTTTGAAACTGGCTGAAGACCGCATTGGCGCCCAGTCGAACGCTTTGCGGGTCGTTGGATACGAGAACCATCGAACGTTTGAATTTCATGGCGCGCCTCTTATTCGTACCGAGCAAGGATGTCATTCAACTGTTCTGGCGTGACATTGCCATACAGGTCGTCGTCAATCAGCAGCACTGGCCCTACGCCGCACACGCCCAGGCAACTGACGGTTTTGAGCGTGAAGCGGCTATTGGTGTCGGTTTCGCCCGCCTTCAGGTTGAGAGTTTCCTGAAGCGCCTTCCATAACTCGCGCCCGCCCTGCACATGGCAAGGCGCGCTTTCGCAAAACCGAACCACATGCCGCCCGGTTTTTTCTGTCGCAAGCATGTCATAGAACGAGGCCAGGCCATATAGTTGCCCTTCCGAGACCATCACCTGCTCTTCGGGCCGGTTGACAGATTTGCGGACGAGCCGAATTGCCTCGCCGGGGACATAGCCATATTGCTCATCAATCTCCAGCAAAATTGGGATGAACGCATCCGGGCGACGGCCATGTTTTTCGATGGCGGCGGTGACGATGGCGGTCAAATCAACGGCGTCGGTCGTGCGAGACATCTTGCCTCCTGTGTTTTTTAACTCAAAACGGCAATCGCATCGAAGTTACATACCTGTTCGCAAATGCCACAGCGGATGCATGTCTTGGGGTCAATGTGGTGCATTTGTTTGCGTTCGCCGCTAATGGCTTCCACCGGGCAGTTGCGCGCGCAGACGGCGCAGCCGGTGCAGTTTTCTTGAATTTCAAACTTAATAAGCGCGCGGCACACTTTGGCGGGGCAGCGCTTCTCAAAGATGTGCGCCTCGTATTCGTGCCGGAAGTGCTTAAGCATGCTCACCACCGGGTTGGGCGCGCCCTGCCCCAGCCCGCACAGAGAGTTGCGGCTGATTTCGGCGCAGAGCGTCTCCAGTTCTTCCAGGTGGCTGGGTTTGCCCTTTCCAGCGCAGATTTGTTCGTGGATTTCGAGCAGGCGGCGCGTTCCGATGCGGCAGGGGGTGCATTTGCCGCACGATTCATCCTGCGTGAATTCCATGAAGAAGCGCGCCATATCCACCATGCAGGTATCTTCGTCCATCACAATCATGCCGCCCGACCCCATGATGGAGCCAGCCGCGGTGAGGGCCTCGTAATCTACCGGCAGGTCGAGATGCTCTTCCACAAGACAGCCGCCCATTGGGCCGCCGGTTTGCACGGCCTTGAATTGCTTGCCGTTTTTGATACCCCCGCCCACCTCGTAGATAACTTCGCGCAGGGTGATTCCAAAGGGAACTTCGATGAGACCGGTATTGACTACATCACCGGCGATGGCAAAGGTTTTGGTGCCTTTACTTTTCTCCGTTCCCATGCTGGCGTACCAGGCCGCGCCCTTCAGGATGATTTGCGGCACGACGGCATAGGTTTCCACGTTGTTGTTGTTGGTGGGTTTGCTCCACACGCCTTTCACTGCCGGGAAGGGCGGGCGCGGACGAGGCTCGCCACGCTTGCCTTCGATGGAGGCAATCAGCGCGGTTTCTTCGCCGCACACGAATGCCCCTGCACCCTGCCGCACTTCCAGGTCGAAAGAGAAATCGGTGCCAAAGATGTTCTGCCCTAAAAAGCCGAACTCTCGCGCCTGGGCAATAGCGATATTCAGGTTTTGCACAGCAATCGGGTATTCCGCGCGGCAGTAGATGTAGCCCATGCTGGCGCCAATGGCGTACGCGGCGATAATCATGCCTTCGATGACCGAATGCGGGTCGCTTTCCAGCACGCGACGGTTCATGAACGCGCCCGGGTCGCCTTCATCGGCATTGCAAATCAGGTATTTGGGTGTTTCCGGCACTTGGCGGCATAATTGCCATTTGCGCCCGGTGGGGAAGCCCGCCCCGCCGCGTCCGCGCAGGCCGGAGTTCGAGACCTCCGCAATGACCTGTTCGGGCTTCATCTCGCTGATGACTTTGGCCAGCGCCTGATAGCCGTCTTCAGCGATGTAATCTTCGATGTTGTGCGGGTCAATTTTGCCGCAGTTGCGCAAGACCACGCGCACTTCTTTGGGGCGGGGCGCGCCCAGTTCTTCATCGGTGATGGCTTTTTCCTGCGCGCGGAATTTTTCGACAATACGCCCTTTGAGAAAGTGTTCCTCCACAATATAGGGCATATCGTCGGCGCTCAGGCTGGCGTAGTGAACATTTTCGGGGTATACCACGATGTCTGGTCCCAGCCGGTAGGGGTCTCCCAGCCGCGAGGTTTCCAACACCTGCACTTCATCCGTCAGGCCTTGCAGCGCCAATTCTTCTTTCAACGCGGTGATGACTTCTCGCGCGCCGCGCGAAATGCACTCCGGGTCTACCGATACCAGTACATGCGAACGATAAAACGCCATAGTGTTTTCCTTTGCTTCAGGCTGGAATGACGTAGTCGCTAACGACTTTGCCGCCGATAATGTGCTGTTCGATAATCTGCTGCGCCACAAAAGGCGTCACTTTGCCATAAGTGACCGGCGCGTTCTCGCCAATCGTCACCTGCACAATGGGCTCCCAGGAATCCATGCCCAGGTTGCCGGTTTGCCGTACAACGATTCCGGTCAGGCTTTTTTCTTCAATTACCTTCAGAATTTCTTTGAGCGTTTCGCGCGCTCCGGCGGCGATACCGGGCGTGCCCATGCCGACTACGATTTGAATGCTGCCAGACGCGGTTTTGATTTCGCGTTTTTTGAGCGCTTCTTCGCGGATTTTCTTCAGGTCTTCCAGTGATTTGACGGTTGGCATAGTTCTCTCCTTATGAGTTCAAAATCTTTTGGGCTGCCGCAATGCCCTCCTCCAACATGCCGCGCAACCAGGCCAGCACTTCGGGATGGGTGATGGGCAGGCCATCCAGGGTTTCTTTGATGGGTTGGTCATCGTACTCGAACGTTTTTTCCGCGCCATTTGCGCGGGCTGTGTAGCGGAAAATCCAATGGATTTCAGGATGAGCCACCGATAACCCCAAAACGGTGGTGGGCAGGTTGCCCAACGGCATTCGGTCAATGTGCGAGTGCTGAAAACGGGCTTCAACGCGCGTGCCAACAGCCGGGGTGGATTGAATTTCCAGGCCGCCGCCACATTCTTCTGCTGCTGCTTTGAAAAGCGGAATGCCCAGCCCTACCTTGCGGGTGACGCGGCTGGTGACAAAAGGGTCGGTGACCATTTTCACCATTTCGGGCGTCATCCCGCGCCCGTCATCCTCAATGCAGGTCGTTAGCAGGTCGGCGCTTTGGTCTTCGCAGATGCTGATTTGCACCGTCTTTGCTCCGGCGCTGACGCTGTTTTCGGCCAAATCGAGGAGATGCAGGGCAATTTCCTTCATGGCAGCCAGGTAAGGGCATTAACTTTCGAGTAGTTTTTTAATCAACTGCGGGAACTTGTTTGGTTTGATGCGGCCGACGACTTCGTCGTCTACCATCACCACCGGGGCCTGAGAACATGCGCCCACGCAACGGCAGACTTCGAGCGTTAACTGACCGTCGGGCGTGGTCTTGCCAATTTCGGTGCCGGTCAGTTGTCTGGCTTTGTCCATCAACTGAGGCACGCCGCCCACATAGCAAGCCGTCCCCATGCAGAACTTCATGGTGTGTTTGCCGCGCGGCTCAGTGGTGAAAAATGAGTAAAATGTGACCACGCCATGCACGGCGCTGACCGGTACGCGCATTTTTTTCGCGATGTATTGTTGAATGGGAGCCGAGACATACCCAATTTTGCTCTGGGTTTCGTTCAGGACAACCATCAACGCGCCAGGGCGCTGGCGGTTTTGCTCAATAATCTCATCCAAAATTGCGCGCTTGTCTTCGCACAATCCATCAATATGAGTTTTGGTGGCTGCTTCCATGAAATACTCCGAATATAAAAGTTTTCGTGAAAAAAATCACAATCTGCCGTTAGTTTACCTGTATTGGGGGCAACCGTCAACTAACAAATGTCATGTTGTGAAACGTGTCACTTGTCTGAAGTATGGGGATGTTGCTTGCCGAAGAAACATGCTGGTCGGGTTGCGACCTATGGCTCTGGCGTCAGAACGTTGCGCATTGCGCTTTCACAGAACTGATTCTTATTTTACACACATTGCATATACCGAGAATAGACATTTGTCATAATTTCGGATAAGTTTTGTCAGGTTTTTGGGGAGATGTCAATCCAGGCCGCGCGGCCTTCGTGTCCCGTCAGCGCCAGGCGTAATTCGGCAATTGTGGGCGATGCGATTTGGAAATGGGTCGTGCCGAGAAAGCCATCCAGCAGATGAACATCTCCGCTTTGGATGAGCGGGTAAGCGGCTGTTTGTGGGTATTTGCGGCGCGCTTCTTGGGGCGAAATGTGGCGAGAGAGTTCGAGCGCTTCGAGGCCGGGAGGAATTAACCCCAGAACGGCAATCAGTCCGTTTGCGGAGCGGTCAATATGCGCTGGAATTGCCAGGCCGCCCAGCGCGGTGACTTGCGCGGCGGCTTGCTCCAGCGAAATATCCACGGAATTGAGCAGCAGCCGCTCTTCGCGGCGCAGGAACTCGCCGGTCGAATCTACCACGAACTGCTCGCCAAAGTATTCGACGTTGTTTGGAATGTCCGGGAGCAAAGAGTCCACCACTGCCTGCCACGAAAAAACCTGTTCGAGCGTATCGAACAGGCACAACAAATGCACTTCTTCTCTGGTTTGAAGTTCCATGCCGGGAAGAACGGTTAATTCCGTGCCTTGGGCCGCTTCTATCACGGTGGCGATGTTTGCGCTGGCGTTGTGGTCGGTGATGGCTATCAGCTGAATGCCGTTTTCGAGCGCCTGTGACACAATCAGCGGAGGAATCATCTCTACCCCCGCGCAAGGAGATAGAACGGTATGCACATGTAGTTCGGCCCGAAAAACCGGCAATGTTTTATGCATTCCAGACTACCGAATCCCCATCTCCCATAATTTTCCGGCCAATTGGTAGGTGTTTTCGCGCGATACGAGCAAGGTTACGCCCTGTTCGTTGGCTTTTTCGATGACTGTGGAGTCGGGAGAGGCGTTTTCAGTGATGATGATGGCTGCCAGTTCATTGAGCGAGGCGACCGCGACGATATTAGCGTGGGCCTGAATGGTCAGCCACAGATTGCCAGGTTTTGCTCCAGCGATGACGCAACTCAACAGGTCGGAGGCATAACCGCCAGTAGGATAGATGGAAGAGAATGCTTTGGCGTGAGTGAGAACGGCCAGGTCGAGCTGGTTGATTATCTCTTGCAGGTTCATGCTTTTCCTCGGTTCAAGGGAGAGTTTCAGGGTCGTCGATTTCTTTGAATCGCTCTTCTGGGCGCAGGATGATTTCCATCAGCAGTTTGGTACCTTTTCCTGGCGTTGACTCCAGCGTCATTTTATCCACGCAGCGCTGGATGTTGACCAGCCCCATGCCTGCGCCGAAGCCCATATCGCGCACTTCTTGGGTAGCGGTGGACCAGCCGGGGGTGAGCGCTTTTTCGACATCGGCGATGCCGGGGCCGTCATCGGTGGTTTGCATGAGGATGCGGTGCGGTTCGATTTGAACGCGGATGATGCCGCCACTGGTGGTGTGGATAATCAGGTTCATCTCCGCTTCGTAAATGGCAATGCCACACTGCCGCGCCAGTTGCGGGTTGGCGCCCAGGCGCAGAAGAGCGCGTTTGATGTGGCTGGAGGCTTGTCCGCCGTTGAGGTAATCGCGCGCTTTGATGTTGTAGCGCAAAATCAGGCTGGTGCGGTCGGATGTGATGTCCTCGAACAAATGGCTGGCGCGATAGCGGCGCAACTCTTCTTCGTGGTAGTCGCGCTGGAGGGCGTTCAATATGCCGCGCGTAATATCGCCTTTGGTGATGATGCCAACCAGTTTGCCTGTTTCGTCAATCACTGGCAGGCGGCCTTTGCGCTCTTTGCTGAAGGTTTCGATGGCTTTGACGACCGAATCGTAGGCGTTGACGCTGACGATGTTGTGGCTCATGTAGGCGCTCACTGGCAGATGGAGTTCGTTCTTCTCCATGCAGCGCACCAGGTCTTCGATGCTTAAAATGCCAGCCAGATTGCCGTTTTCCAGCACTGGCACGCCGGAAATGCGGTTGACGCGCAGAATTTCCAGTACTGCACTCATCAGCATCTCTGGCGAAACGGTTTTTACGCTACTCGTCATGACCTCGCTGATTTTCAGGTCATACGAGAGTTCCTCCACGCGGCTGATTTCACGCGCGTCTTTATCAGTGATGATTCGTCCTTTGCGTCCTTGCAGTTCTTGCAGGGTGCTCATGGTCATCCTAGCTGGAAACCGGCTCTTCCAGGCTGCGCAAGCCGGCCTGATAGAGCCGCCCGCATAACTCGAACATCCCAAACGGGCTGCTAATGAGCGGAATGCCTTCCTGGGTGGCGAGCGTAATTGTATCGGCAGTGGGTTGTTTGCCTCGCACGAAGACAATCGCGCGTACATCGGCCATTTGGGCGGTACGAACAACCTGAACATTGCACAGACCAGTCAGTAAAACGGCGTCTGGTTTAACTGAAGCCAGCACATCGCTCATTAAATCTGCGCCGCAGCCGCCTTTTAGCTCATGGCTAAGAGCAACCTGCGGATTAAGTACCTCCCCATTAACAAGTTCAACCAGTTTTTGGACATTCATGGTTAACAATCAACTCCTTGGGCTCTTTACTGGTTGAATTTTACCCGATGTTTGCAGTAAGCATATTGTGAAATAAGTCACAACTATTTCGGCTTTTTGTAAGTATTGATACAATTCAGTTGTGTTTCAATTGGTCAATCGTTGAAAAGATGGGTTGTCTGAATGCATGTCACCAATATAGTAAAAATTAAATCCTTTATTGAATGGCGAACCGGTTTTTATCGCCTTTGCCGAAGTTAGCCGTGTTTGGGCGATTGTCCTGGCGATGGCCGGAGCAGGATGCCTCGTATAACGGGCTATTTCTGCCCATGGTGGATGCGCTGATATCGCAGTAGGTTTTATGGCGCAGTGAGCGTTGGGAAGGCAAAATTGCACGTTTGCAGGCCGGGGTGGCTTGCGAGTTTATCCAGTTTGGCGTCCAAGCCCTGGCTATCATTCAGGATAATATTGACAAAGGCCAGGGCGCTGTTTGAATCCCCATTCTGAATGGCTGTTGCGGCCTGTTGCCAATTCCAAAACATTTTGACGGCCTCTTTTTGGTAACTTTCCAGGCAGGGTGGAAAACTCTCGGCGCGTTGGGATTCGTACATTTGGGTAGCATTGAGAACCAATGTTTGGGTTTCCTGTGCGTTGAGTGTTTTCTTTTTGAGTCGCCTGGCCGCAAAATCCATGTCTGCTAGCAGTTGATTGACGCGCACTCTGTGAGAATTCATGTATATCTCAACAGTCTGGCAGGTACAGGGGTCAGGAGTGCTGGTTGGAGTTTGATATGCCCGGAGAGTCAGGGTCGCTTCAGGCGTGTGACCTGTTACTGGAATGACTGGATTATCCAGGATGGGAATTGTCTTGACCTGGAGATTTTCTGGCTGGTTAAGCAACACAAAGGCGCTGATTCCAAGACAGCCAAATACAAGGAAGCTCAGTAAAACGATTACGCTGGCAATGAACCATTTTGGAGTCTGGGATTTCTTTTTCTTTTTTGTGGGCATCTTGCCCGGAACAATGGGAGGCGTGCTGGCATTTGGTTGCAGCGATTCTGCCCAGGGGTCATCCTTTTCCAGAGTGACAAATGCAGGCTGTGGTTTGGGGAGTTCGACCGGCGGTGGAGTTGCGGGCGCAATTCTTTCGAGCGCTACGCGCGCGCCAGGATATTCAGGTTCTATTTTCAGGACATGCTTGAGGGCATCGATTGCCTGTTCACGGTTTCCGCAAAATTGGGCATAGGTGTACCAGGCATCGGCGTTGAAAGGTTCTGCTTGCACGGTCTGTTTTAATAATTCACGTCCATCTGTTTTATTCCCTGCTTCAATCAGGTGGATGGCGTGCAAGAGAATCTGGTCGGAATTCATAAATAAAGTCCAAAAAGGTTTACTTGCAGTGTAGCATGCCCGGTTTTCGTCAATGTTTGCAGTAGCATTGTAAATTTGCGGCAGGAAATAAAAAACGCGCCCGCGCAGGCGCGTTTTTTATTTTCACTCATCGAATGCGGATTTATCGAATATACTGATAGGCTTCTTCGGCCTCGCGCCGGACGATGTAGGCATAATCCCATTCGTAATGCTCATCGATGCCCATCAGCCGCTCCAGGATGTTTTTGAGTGATTGGCGCTCTTCTTGGGAGAGATGCCCAAACTTTGCCAGTTTGCCCAGGCTGCGAACCGCTTTCGCGCGAATGACAGGGCTGCTATCGGCCAGGTTGCGTTGGAGTTTTTGAAAGATTTCCCGGCGCAACGAATCGGATAGAGATGGGACGAATTCGACAAATTTTCCAATTGCCCGCGTTGCGGTATCACGCAACTCCAGATCGGTGGAATGAATTGCCTCCAGTGCCAGCGGCATGGCCTCTATAACGCGCGGCGATTTTATCTTTCCCAGCGCATAAAGGATGAAGACCCGGCGGGCTGAGTCGCTGGTTGCATGATATTCGGCAATCAACGGCTGGATGGCATCTGCCCCGATGCGCCCAAGCGCATGACCAATGGTCAGTTGGGCTTTCAGGTCGCCATCGTCTAGTTCGCGTAGCAGTTCTGGAATGACCCAATCGCCAAAACCGACCACCAGGCTGACGGCTTCATTGAGGACAGGGACCAGGTCAGGACGGTCAAGCATGTCAAAATGGAAGAGCATCGCCACAATTTCGAAGAGAGGCCGGGCTTCCTTCGAGCCAATCCGGGCAATTTCTTTTCTGACGAGTTCCAGCCCCTCGTGGATTTTGGACGCATCTGCGCTGGAGAGAAGGGCCTCGATTTGCTGATAAGCATGCTCAGGCATTATTTTCCTCCGGGCGGATGAAGTCCTTATTTCCACTCATCAGTTTCATCTTTGAGGGATGCAACGATTTTTTCATAATGTTCAACTGGCTGAATTTGACCTTCCTCGAATACGATGTGGTTGTATGCTTCGGCAATTTTGTACTGCTCATCAAGCGGGAGGACTTGCTCGGCTAGCGGGAAAATGATGCTTCGCGAGCGGTCAATATGTTGGCGCATCATGGTGGTGTAACTGCTGGTTGTCCAGATGATGCCGTTGCGGCCATTTACATCGCCCGCCTGCCATTGGCGCGCAGCAGCGAGCAATTCACTGCTAATCTCCTGGCTGGCGGTAATTTCTTCGAGCATGTGCTGCAAGGGTCCGCTGTCGGTGGCAAGCCCGCTTTCTTCCATTGCTTTGAACAAAACCTGTTCTTTTTTAAAGTAATTTCCTTCAATGAATTCTTTGATAAAACTGCATCCATAGATGAAAAAACCAGGCTGAACAGGTTTATTTTGGGCCGCTTTGACTGCCCCCAATCCAAATACAGCCAGAAATCGGTCAATGAGTTCCTGGTCATTGCGCAGTATTTTGGTGGCTTTCATGGAATTCCTCTCATGGCAATGTCATAAAATACGCCATATCTCTATAGCACAATTCTACTCTCGTCCGCGCATTTTTGCGCAGTATTTTGTTGATTTCAGGTACAATACCCCCATGATGCATCTTAAAATTGACTCGTCTGAGAAAATCAAAACCTTGCGTTCCAACCTTTTTTTTCAAGGCCTGGGTGAAGAATCGTTGAAAACGCTGGCGGCTTCGACAACCTTGCGGCGTTTTGAGCGCGGCGAGATCCTGTTTTGGGAAGGCGATGCTTGCGCTGGTTTGCATATCATCCAGAAGGGGAGTGTCAAACTGTTTCGTGTTTCTCCGTTGGGACGACAACATATCATCCGCGTTCTGCAAGAGGGCGATACCTGTAACGAAGTGCCTGTTTTTGATGGAGGGGAAAACCCGGTTAATGTAGAGGCTTTGGAGGAGACGACGGTTTGGGTGGTGGATGCTGGCGCCGTGCAATCTCTGATGCGAACCGACCCTGAATTTATGCGCAAAACCATTCAGAACCTTTCGCGCATGATGCGTCATCTGGTCAATCTGGTGAGCGAGATGGCGTTTTATCAGGTTACGCATCGCCTGGCGCGTTTGATTGGCGAGATTCCGCCTGAAGAATTGCGGGGAGAGTCTCCTACGCGTTGGACACAGGACCAGTTGGCCGCGCGGCTTGGAACGGTGCGCGAGGTGGTGGCGCGTTCCTTGCGTGAGTTAGAGCGTTCGGGGGCCATCAATGTTGAAAATAGACGGATTCTCATTAAAGATAATGAGGTGCTTCAGCAGTGGGCGCGGCCCTGGAATTAAGAGCGGACTAGATACCGCATAAAGCGGGCGCGCAAAGAAGCAGACAGGCTCAAAATCAACGTAACAGCGCGAGTGAATTTCCTCGCGCTGTCGGTTTAATCTGGAATTCCGGCTCGTTTCACATCTTTTAGATTCAATTGCAAGCTGCTCCGTCCGTTAAATTCGTTTTCCTCGAGGGTGTACATCACGTCTACTTTAGAGCCGACCGGCAGTTCGGGCAGCAATGGGCCAAGCCGAAAGCCGATGGCATCAAAGATGACCTGTCCATCACTCAGGGTCATTTTCAGGTGCTTGCTGTCTGCGCCGACCGTGCGGGCGCTTTTGACGACAAGCGCCCGGCTGACGAAGACTGCATCGGCGTTGCCGTAGCCGGTGGGCTGCAGGTACTTGAGGAATTTCACAACTTCCCTGGTCATTTTGGAGAGTGGGGTTTCCATATCGGCTGTGAGCGATGGGCGCAGGTCGAGATGGTCGAGTTCGCGGCGGGCGATTTCTTTGAGGCGTTCCTTGAGGGCGGGTAGTTTCTCATTTTGCACAGTGAACCCGGCGGCAGCGGCATGTCCGCCGTGTCGGACGAGAAGGTCTTTGCATTCATCCAGCGCCGCCGTGATGTGGAATTCGGGAATTGAGCGGCATGAGCAGCGGGTGGTCTCTTCGCCGAGTTGTCCAACCACGGCAGGGCGGTAAAAGGTTTCTGACAGGCGCGAAGCGGCTAACCCAACCACGCCGGAGTTGAAGTCGGGATGAACAGCAAACATGAGAAGGGCATTGGGGTCATCTGCCGTTGCGATTTGTTCCGCCTGTTCCTGAATTTTGCGGGTCAGGGCCTGCCTTTCCCGGTTTTGAGTATCTAACTTCTGGGCGAGTTGCCCGGCAAGGAAAACATCTGTGCTGGTGAGCAAGTCGAAGGCGGCCAGGGCGGATTCCAGCCTGCCAGCGGCGTTCAGGCGTGGGCCAAGCAAAAAGCCGATATCTGTTGCGGTTGTTTTTGGCAATGACAGGTTGGCGACGTTTGCAAGGGAATATAATCCCTGGCGCGTTGTGGCCTGGATTTTCAACAGCCCTTTGCGGACGAGCATCCGATTTTCGCCGGTCAGTGGGGCCAGGTCGGCAACCGTTCCTAGCGCAACCAGGTCGAGCAGGTTTTCGAGCTGGGCGGGGTCGGGTTCCAGCGCCTGGGCAATTTTGTAAGCCACGCCTACCCCGGCCAGGTCTTTGTCAGGATACGGGTCGCCTTCGCGTTTAGGGTTGATGACAGCCAGGGCATCTGGCAAATCGGCGTCTGGGTGGTGATGGTCTGAGATGACCAGGTCAAGGCCAATGGTTTTTGCGTGCAGTGCTTCTGCGGGGGAGCGAATCCCACAATCTACGCTGATAACGAGTTTTACACCCTCCGATTTGAGCGTATCAAAGGCGTCTGGGTTTAGCCCATAGCCTTCTTCGAACCGGTTGGGGATGTAGCCTCTGACATTTCCGCCCAATGAACGAAGGGTCTGAACGAGCAGGGCGGTAGCGGTGACTCCGTCCACATCGTAATCGCCGTAGATGGCAATGGCTTCGTTTTTTGCCAGCGCGCGGCGGATGCGCGCGACGGCGGTTTCCATTCCCAGCAGTTGCATTGGGTTCGTGTCAAAGTTGACCTGGGCGCGCAGGTAGGCACGAGCGGCAGAATCGGTGGCATAGCCGCGATTGAAGAGCAATTGTTGCAAGATTGCAGGAAAAGCCTTGAGTTCGGCGCGGGCCGTTTCGGTGATGGGCGGGGGAAGTATCCAACGTTTGGTGAGTGACATGTGCCTTAACTTTTGGTTGATTGGGTTGAGTGACAATACGGGGTGAAAGGGTCAATGGCAAGGATTATGGCCAGGGAATTTCGACAAATTTTGTGTATCCGTGCTTTTCGGCGGCAGTGATGCGCCCACGCGAGGGGGTGCCGCAGCCGCCTTCGTCGATGACCTGGATGGTCGTGTCATATGTCCCCAGCGATTCAAAGATGGGTTGCCCGTTGCGGCAGACCCAGACTTGCAGGACATAGGGCGTTTGCAGCGAGTCATCACCTGCGCGCAGGATGAGCGGACTCCAGGAGATGATAACTTCGCTGCCGTTGCGACGGGCGGTGACGTTGGTGAGCGGGCCATAGTAGGGTGATTGGGGCAGGCGGTAATCGTCGGGATGAATGACAGGAGCCGTCAGCGGGTCGCCGTTCAGGTCCATCAGGTCGGTTTTGACCCAGCAGGAGGTATCGTCGCCGCGGGCCTGGGTGAGCAGCCAGGAAGCGTCATCGTTGCGTCCAATAATGTCCTGGTTGGCGCCTTTTACCAGACCGTAGAGGTACAGGTACATGGCGCCCGGTCCGTAGCGGCAGCTTGCTTTTTCGACGTTGATTTTTCCGCGCAAGGGAGCGTAGGTGGGCGTGATGGTAGGGGTTGGGGTTTCCGTGGGTGTGGCGGTGGGGGTTGGGGTGGCAGTTGGCAGCGGGGTGTGTGTTGCTGTTGCGGAAGGGGGCGGCGTTTGAGTGTTTGTCGGAATGAGGGTTTTTGTTGGCAACGGGGTGGCTGTATCGAAAGGTAAGGTGAGCGAAGCAGCGATTTCAGGGGTGGATGGCACGCATCCGATGGTTGATGCGACGAGAAGCAAGCCAAGCGAGGCGATTAAGCGCGTTTTCATCTTGTACTCCATCTAGCCGTTGAGCATGTTTTTTCGGTACAATGGCAATGTCCCTTTAACGAAATTTTTTCTTGTATTTGGGATAATCCGGGTTTAGAGAGGAGATATTATGAAAAAAATCAAAATCCAAAAGACGAAAGATTTTCCTGAGTTCACCGGAGATATTGAAGTCGAAATTGATGAGAATCAATTCGATGTCGTGCCGGAACATTTCCCACCAGGGCTGGCGGAAAAAACCTACAAAGGGAATAGGGTGCGCTGGGTGGCGAATTTCGTCTTGAAAAAAAAGCCAAACGCGGTTAAGCAAGGCATCAAAGTTAAGTACGCCATCGAGTTGGCCAAATCGACCGGCGAATTGGTCTATTTTGACGGTAAAGATATTTTTCCCTTGTCTTATACGGACTTGGGGAACGGTAATGTGCGTGCAGAACTGGAGGCGGATGACCCATCGGCTGGGTGGACGCCCTGATTCATTGCCATAATTGCCAGGCAATTTGGATGGCCTGGTTTTCACTTCGGGCCAGAAATCTTTGGCGATGGATTTCATCGGGAATCTGGCTGGCGCGCGTTTGCAGCAATGCGTGGGCGGTTTCCAGCAGGCTGCGAGCGCGCGCGTCATTTCCCATCATCAATACCTGGTAGCAGGTGAAGTAGACCTGCAACGGGTCATCGGTGCCATCCAGATTTTCTGTTTCTTCGAGGATGGATAGAATTTCATCGACATACTGTCGCGCAAGCGCAGGTTTGCCGCTCGCCATTGCCAGGCGGGCCTTTCCTTCCAGGGGTTCGGTGGCGAGCGCCTTTTGATTCAGTTCCCGGCGGATTTGTAAAGCGTTTTGGTAGGCTTGTTCTGCTTCTTCGCGTTTTTCGCTGGCAAACAGGTTGTGTCCCAAATAGGTATATGCCCATGCCGCAGTGGATTGTTCGCCTATCTGCTGGGCAATTTTTAATCCCTGGCTGGCCATGTGAATGGCTTTGTGATAGTTCTCAAGCGCGCCAAGCTGAGCGCTTAGATTAATCAGGGCGAGGGCTTCGTGGTGTTTATCTCCAATTTCGCGGGCAATGCGCAGACTGGCTTCCGTGTAGTTTCTTGCCTGGTCATAGTCTCCCAGGTTGCTGGCGATAAACCCCAGGTTGATGAGAATGACGACTTCTCCATTACGCGCGCCGATTTGGCGAGCGAGCGCCAGTGATTGTTCGCTATATCGAAGGGCCTCCGGGAAGTTGCCGTGCTGGAGGGCTGTCATGCCCAGGTTGGCGAGCGGACGGGCTTGTAATCGCAAATCTCCAATATGGTGGGCCAGGTTCAGGCTTTGCTGGAAGTTTTCCGCGGCCATGGCGAGGTTGCGCTGGCCGGCATAGAGCATGCCGTTTGTATTTAACAGCCGGCATTCCATCAGGGGGTTGCGCAAGGAGCGCGCTAACGCCAGTCCCTTTTCGACGAATTCTTGTGCCTGGTCGTAGCCTCCTAATCGTTGCGCAGCATTGCTGAGCAGATTATAAATCGGAATGGTTTTTTCGTAGTTTTGCAGTGATTCGGCCAGGGCGAGTGCCTGAAGCCCGGCTGAGACGGTTTGAGTGTAGTCGCCTGTAACGTACAGCGTTTCAGTTTTTTGGATGATGACTTCCAGAACGCGCTCTGGCAGGCCAATCTGGCGCGCTAAGGTATCGAGAACCTGGAGGTCGCGCTGGCATTCGTCGTAACGTCCCTGGGTCTGGTAGATTTCCAGGCGGGCCAGTAACAGGTCATATTGGCCAGTCAGGTCATCTTTGGGGGTCAGATGAAGGGCGCGGGTGTAGTAATCATCGGCCTGGCTATTCTGATAAGCATTTTTGGCGATGTCGGCGGCTTTAAATAAGTAAGCACGCGCTTTTTCGTTTAGAAGGGCTCGTTCTGCATGATAGGCCAGTTCGCCATAATGGTTGGATAAATCGCTTTCGTACAGATTTTCCAGCGATTCAACCACAATGGCGTGTAAGGCCTGTCGCCTGGCGTGTAGTTGCATGTGATATGCGGCGTCCCACATCAGGGCGTGACGGAAAATGTAGCGAATGTCGCTCAGCGCGGCCCAGATGGCTTCGTGTTCGGCAATGCCAAGCGCATTATTCAAGTCTCCGGGGCGAATTTCCTGGAGTTCAAGCAAGCGCGCGAGTACTCTGGTTTCAAATTCCCGCCCCAGTACAGCGGCAGTCTGGACAATTTCCTTAATTTCCTGAACCAGTTGGTCAAGCCGCGCAACCAACAACGCATTGACGTCTGCCGGAAGCGTGAGAAGGTCTGCGCCTTGAGAAAAACTCCATTGTTTCTCCTGTTCGGTTAAGAGATGTTCCTCTTGGGCATAGCGTAGAATTTGTTCGGCAAAGAAGGGATTGCCCTCTGCCCGTGCTTCGATGATATCCAGTAAAGAAGCACTGGCCTGACCTCCCAGATGGGATTGCGCCAATGCAGCCAGCGAATCCCGGTCAAGTCGTCCCAGGTCAATAGTACGGTGCGGGAGCGATTCGAGGGGTAGTTTCATCTCCTCGTACCGCGAGGTGGCTATCAGGGCAATGGGGTAGCGCATGTTTTCATCGGCGGTGAGGGCGCGCAGTAAGCGGGGCAGGTAACCGATGGAGTCATCATCGAGCCATTGGATGTCTTCGATAAACAGGATAACCGGCTGGCGCAAACTCTCGGCCTGGAGCATGCAAGTCAGTCCAATGAGCGTGTTCTGGTAGCGGGCTTCCGCATCCAGTCTTTCGTAGAGAGAGTTGGGCCAGCGCAGGCCGAGCAGTGCGCCCAGGCAGGAGTGGGTTCGGTCCAGATTTTCCGCCACTTCTGTTTCGGGAGTGGAGGCGATTAAATCATCCAGTTTTTTCTTGAAATTGCGCTTGTTGCGTTCTTCCCCGGCCTGGTCTGAAAATCCGAAGTAATGCCGCAGCCAGTAGCGAAAGGGGTTGAGTGACTCTCGCAAGAGTTGGTCGGTTTGGGCCAGGAACCAGGTGGCGCGTTCTGTGGGGATTTGAGCAAGAAATTCGTAAACCAGGCGGCTTTTGCCCATGCCTGGTTCTCCAAAGACCAGCATAAGCCCGGCGTAGTGTCCATCAAAGATTGGCTGGACGAATTCTTCCAGCAGGTGGATTTCGGATTCCCGCCCGACCATCTTGCCGGCATAGTCAATTTCGCGGGCTGGCTTGCGTCCGAGCAGGGTGAACACTTTTTGTGGTTGGGCAAACCCTTTAAAGGCGCGCGCTTCGATATATTCAAAATCGAAGTTGGCTCGCGCGCGTCTGGCGACAAACTCATCGACCCAGATTTCACCCTGCGGGGCAGCGGTCATAAAGCGGGCTGCCAGGTTAACTCCACGTCCAAAGGTGGCATATTCCTCCGAGAGCGCGCTGCCGATGCAGCCTGCATGCGCAATGCGGTAGGTAACGCCAGCATGGAGATGGGTTTTGGCGCGGGTTTGCAGGTCCAGGACAAAACTGAGCGCGCGTTCGACATCATTTTCATAAGCCAGTGGAGCGCCCCAAATAACCAGGATGTGCGGGCCTTTATCGCCAAAATAGAGTTTAACCATGCCGCCATACTGGTTTTGTAAGTCGAACACCGACTGCATAACGCGCTCTAATTCAGATTCCTGCTCAACATCGGGCAGGCCAACGAACAGGCCAACGACCTGGCGAAATTCGCCTGCAAATCGCTGGGTGATTAAATTTTTGGGGAAGAAGCGGCTGGCTAGGTCCAGGTCGAGGTCGGGCAATTGAATGGGCTGCGGATGAGTCTGCTCACCGAGATATTCCACCAGGCGAAAATGGTCTTCCGCCGCTTCAACCTCCACCATTTCTCGCGCGATTTCGTAAAAGGACGGCGATAAGATGACCTGTTCGCGCGCCGCGAAATGTTCGGCGCGCGCGCTGTCGTCGATGGCAGCGCCTTTGAAGTAACAGACGGCTTGTCTGCCGTCATGCGATTCGAGGATGCCCCAGGCGGCGCGCCCGAAGCTTAGACCGATTTTTACTGCAATCTGGAATTCCCCATATGGCGTAACCGGACGCGATTGGGATTGAATATGTTTCTGGATTTCGATGGCTGCCGTCAGCGCCTTTTGGGCGGTTTCCTGTGGGGTTGTGGTGATGGGGAAGAGCGCGGTAAAGGCATCTCCGGCCTGGGTTGCGATGAATCCGCCCTGTTCGTAGATGCTCTGAATCATCGGGCCGAAGGCCTTACGCAACACCACCGCCAGAACTTCCGCGCCATGTTGGCCGTGCGTCATCAATTCATCTGTCATGGCCGAAAAACCCGACATATCGGCAAACATGCCGATGGCCGAAAATTCGCCTTTCAGGTGACCCGATGCGTAGTTTTCGAGAATCAGATGCGGAGTCAGGCGATGCATATACCTTTTTCTGGACAAAAGCATGTAAAATTTTGTAAATATTCTAGCATATTCATTCAACCGCACAAACCAAGCGCATAACATCCCGCGCCAGGGCGGGATGTTTGCTTAATGTTTGGGGACAGGTCGCCGATGCGGGTGGGATGGATGTGAAACGCTCGCTTGGTTTTGGCCAATGCGCGGCCCAGTCAGTTTTTTTGCAACGGGGCGGGACGAATGCGGCGGTTTTGCCAGTGCCGGTCTGGGCGCAGCCGATTAAATCATGACCTTTGAGCGCGGCGGGGATGGCGGCAGCCTGGATTGGGAGGGCTGCCTGGTATCTGACGCGGTTGATTCTGGGCAGGGGGCGGGAATCTAATTTGAATTGGTCGAAATTCACATGCTTTCCTTGTCTTCAGCAATGGGTGGGCTGGTTGCTTGTTGGTCGATTGTATCAGGGATTGGGAGAGTTTTCTGCATGAGAAAAGACTTATCTTATGCCGCTGGTTTCATAGGTAAAATTTGCGCATGAAACGGAAAATCTTGCTAGGATTGGTTGCGTCGGGGGTTTTTCTGACCGCGCTGGTATTTTTCTATTATCGCGGGCGTCCTGCGCCGGTGGAAATGCGCGAGGAAATCTATCCGTGCGTTGTATATTATCGCAAGACGCACGCATTTCCGCGTACGATGATTGCGCACATCGTCACCATTGATTTGACTTGTAAAAATATTAAGGTTTTCGTTACGCCGCCGGAAAAGGGAGATAAGGAAAACCCATTGCGCGCGCGTACTACAAAACAATTTGCCAGCGAGTTTGGCGTGCAGATTGCTATCAATGGGGATGGATTTACTCCCTGGTGGTCGAACAATTTGTTCGATTACTACCCCCATCCTGGCGACCCGGTGCGTCCTTTGGGCTTGGCCGCTTCTCGTGGGAGGCAATATGGCGTATATACCCCAAAATCCCCCATCCTTTACATCAACGAGCGCAACGAAGCTTCATTTGGAAAGCCCACCCGCAAAGTATACAACGCGATTTCTGGCATGAGTTGGCTGGTGCGCGACCGCAAGGTGGTGGAAGACCTGAATGATACTCGCTCTGCGCCTCGCACAGCGGTTGGACTGGATGGCCCTGGTACGCGTCTGATTTTGATTGTCGTGGATGGCCGCCAGCCCTTCTACAGCGAGGGCGCGACGATTGCCGAGTTGGCTGAACTGATGCTGTTTTACGGCGGTGACAACGCCATTATGCTCGATGGCGGTGGTTCCTCCACGATGGTCATTGATTGGCCGGGAAAAGGCTTGCAGGTGATGAACTCTCCCATTGACCTGGGCATTCCGGGGCGCGAACGGACGGTAGGCAACCATTTGGGGATTTTTGCAGTGCCATAGCGCAAAATTTATGCCGCCTCATCCATTCAACCCATGCTTTCTCTCGATATTTACTCATCCTTTCAAATCCGCCGGGCGGATAGGGATATGCCGCACCCGAATCCCTGTGGCTGCGAACACGGCATTTGCCACCGCCGGAGCAATTGGCGGCACGCCCATTTCGCCGATGCCAGTCGCTTTTTCCTCGCTTTCAACGATGTAGACTTCCACCAGCGGCATCTCGTCCATGCGCAAAATAGGGTAATCCATAAAGTTTGACTGCTGAATGCGTCCATTTTTGAGCGTGGCTTCGGCTTTGAGCGCAGCGGTGAGCCCGAAGACAATGCCGCCTTCCATTTGGGCTCTGATGTTGCCGGGGTTAACCACTTTGCCGCAATCGACGGCGCATACCACCCGCTTGACCCGGACATTCCCATTCTTATCCACGTTCACTTCGGCCACCTGGCATACATGCGTTACTCCAAAGGTGGCGTGGTAAGCCATGCCGCGTCCCTGCCCGGCAGGAAGGGCTGTTCCCCAGCCCGATTTTTCAGCAGCCAGGTTGATGACTGCCAGCGCGCGCGGCTCATGGCGGTAGAGTTCACGGCGCAGGTCGAGCGGGTCGCGCCCCAGTTTGTGCGCCAGTTCATCCGTAAAGCATTCTTTGGGGTAGGCCGCGGTGAACTCTCCGACCGAGCGCCAATCCCCGGTAGGGACGCCCTGCCCGTACTCACAAAGGACGGTGGGCAAACCGGGTTGGTTGAGCGGGGTATAAGCATATTGCACGGAAAGCGGATGATAGAAGTCGTGCTGCATGTCGTCAGCGCGAGTCCACAGCACCTGAACAGGCGCGTCAGCGGCCTTTGCCACCTGCGCCGCTTCAACCGCATAATCAACCTGCAGGCGCCGGCCAAACCCGCCGCCGAGAAGCGTTGTATACACCGTCACCTTGTCTTGTGACAAGCCGCTGACCTGCGCCACCGCTTTTTGAACCGACTGCGGGCTTTGGGTGGGCGCCCACACTTCGCACGCATCATCGTGAAAATGGACGGTGCAGTTCATTGGCTCCATCGTCGCGTGGGCCTCATAAGGTATCTCGTAAATGGACTCGAGCAGGTTGCCTGGTTCTGACTTCACCAGGCGCCCAGCGGCCTCGGACATGATTTGCTGGCTATTCAAACCGGCGTTCGGGCCTTCGTCCCATGTGATTTTAAGGGCATCGCGCCCGCGAATGGCCGCCCACGAGTTCTCGGCCACCACAGCCACCCGGTCCTCCAGTTGGAGCACCTGCTTTACGCCAGGGATGGCTTTTGCAGCGGAATCATCTACACTGGAATAAGTTCCTCCAAAGACCGGGCAGCGCGCAACTGCCGCGAACAACATGCCTGGAACGCGGATATCTATGCCATAAATGGCTTTTCCGCTGATAATTTGTGGCGCATCCCAGTGGCCAAGGTCTTTGCCGAGGATTTTGAAGTCTTTTTCTTTGGTTTTGACCGCCAGCGGTGGATTGAGTTTGGCAGCCTCTTCCACCAGGTCGCCATAGGCCAGTTTTTGCCCACTTTCAGGATGCGTTACATAGCCTGGCTCAGTGCTGCAATCACTGGCCCTGACGCCCCACTTGCGCGCGGCAGCCTGAATGAGCATCTGACGCGCAGCGGCCCCGGCATTGCGCAGCGCAGTGTAATATCTGGTGACGCTCTGGCTGCCCCCGGTGTGCTGGTTGCCGAAGCGCGCATCAGCGGGAGTTTGCTCGATGCGCACGTTTTCCCAGGCAATATCCAACTCTTCTGCCACCAGCATCGCCAGGGCGGTGCGAATGCCCTGTCCCATCTCAGAGCGGAAGGCTGTCACCGTCAGGACACCCTCCTTATCTACTTTAACGTAGATATTGGGCGTCATCGCGCCCGGTTCAGAGGCCGGGTCTTTGGCCGAGAGCAGGGGCAGTTCGGGGGGCAGTTTGTCGCAGGCATCCAGGTACAGGGCCAGCACCAATCCACCACCGGTGATAGATGCCAGTTTGAGAAAATCACGTCGACTTATTTTTTGGGTGGACATCTCATGCCTCCTGCGCTGCCCGGTGAATGGCTTTACGAATGCGTTGATAGGTTCCACAACGGCATAAAACCCCCGACATAGCCGAATCGATGTCCGCATCCGTTGGGTCGGGGTTTTTCTCCAGAAGGGCGGCGGCGGTCAGGATTTGTCCTGGCTGGCAGTAGCCGCACTGGGTCACCTGCTCCTCCAGCCAGGCTTTTTGGAGCGGATGAGTGACTTCGGGCGAAAGCCCCTCAATGGTCAGGATAAATTTCCCGGCGGCGCTGGCGACCGGCGTGATGCAGGAGCGGACCGGCTGACCGTCGATAAGCACCGTGCAGGTTCCACAAATTCCTATCCCGCAACTGTATTTTGTCCCGGTCAGGCCCAGCAGGTCGCGCAGCGCCCACAGAAGCGGCATTTCCGCTTCCGCTTCCAGGCTGACCGGCTGGCCGTTGATGGTCATTTCATAAACAGGCATATTCCCTCCAGGATGAAAGCACTCTCTGTATTATATTAGGATACCCGGAGACGGTTGAACAAAAAACCTGTCCAATCGGACAGGTTGTGGGATAGAGCAACCTATTCGTCCTGAGATGCAAACTTTGCCCAATCTCGAATGAGTGCGGCAATCAGCCGGGCGCGGCTGGCGAGGCTTTCCGTGTAAATCCACTCGCGCTCCGAGTGATAATCCGCGCCAACTGTGCCGAGGCCATCCAGCACCGGCACCCCCAGCGGGGCCACAAAATTGCCATCCGACCCGCCGCCAGAGCCGCCCGCTTTGAGCGTGATTCCTTCTGCCGCAGCAATCTTCTTTGCCTTTGCCAGCGCGGCCTGATTGACCTCGTTGAACGGCATGGGCGGGCGGTTGAATTCCACCGTCACCTGCACCGTTGTATCGGGGAAGGCTGGCCGCAGCCCCCGCAGCGCGGCTTCGATGCGCGCGCCCTCCTCAGGCGCCAGAATCCGAATATCGCCCTCGGCCACTGCTTCTTCTGGCACCACATTCGTCACCGTCCCGCCACGAATCACGCCTACGTTAAGTGTTGTCCCAACGTTGTAATCGGTCAGTTTTTCAATTTCCAATACCTGATACGCCAGTTCGCGAATAGCATTGCGCCCTTTTTCGTGTTCCCCGCCCGAATGCGCCGCCCGACCCCTGGCCCTGACCACAAAATCACCCACGCCCTTGCGCCAGACCTTAATCGAGCCGTCTTCCAGGCCCGATTCCAGCACCAGCGCCACTTCCGCCTGCGCGGCCAGGCGTTCAATCAACGCGCGCGATGTGCCGCTGCCGATTTCCTCGTCCGAAGTAAATAGCGCGGTCACGGGGCGCTTCAACAGCCCGGTCTCTTGCAGCGCGGCGATGGCCGCCAGGCTAATGACAATGCCGCCTTTCATATCCAGCACGCCGGGGCCAAAAGTTTTACCATCTTTGGAGTAAAAAGGCATTCGTTCCAGCATTCCCAGTGGATACACCGTATCCATGTGGTGCAAGAGCAAAATGGGTTTGCCGGGCAAATGCGCGTTCCAGCGGGCAATCACATGGTCGCCGGTTCGCGCGTTGGAAACAATTTCCACCTCCGCCCCCAGGCGTCGACATTCCTCAATCACCAGGGCGGCTACCCGGTCAACGGCAGATTTATCGCCGGAAGGCGATTCGGTTTCGACCAATTTTTTAAGCAGGTGGAGCATTTCAGGCAGGCGGGCATGGAAATCAGTCATGGTTTTCTCCGGGGTTGGTCAGGTTGCGCCGCGCGCGCCGATTTCGCCGCCCGGCGTGCATCAGTCGTTCAATCCAGGCGGCAAAGGGTTCAGGTTGGGGCGCATCTAACAGCGCCCAGGGCGGCAGGCCGTTCAATTGTAGCACCTCATTGGCTGCCGCAATGCCGGTTACGCAGGCGCGTTCCAAAAAAAAGGCAGGCGAAGCGTGCCGCACCCAATCGCCAGCGCAGAATAGACCCGTCCAGGGGGTGATGATGCCGAGGTGCTTTTCGCGCCGCCCAACGGCGGGCAGGGTGTGTGTGGCCGGGTTGCGCTGAATGTGCTGCCCAATGCGATGACCGCGCAGTTCGGGCCAGGCCAGGGTCACGTTTTGAATGGCCTCGGCCAGCAAAACCGCGTCCGGACGCGCCAATATTTCCGGCGGGCCGTAAATGTGCGCCTCCAGGCAGCTGCCGCCCGTCTCGCGCGCCCAGCGCCGGTAGGGGTTATACATCCGGTCGAGCCAGAAGTAATTGTGCAGGATAAAATCGCCGGTAAAAATACCCGCTTCCGCGCCTTTGCGGGGCGGGGTCTCGAACCACAGCCGAACGACCGCGTTAGCGAGCGAGCGCGGAAAGAACCAATCGCCCGCTCCAAAACTGCTTTGCAGGATGGACTGCGCCGCGCTGGATTCTACCGCCAAAATCACCTGACGCGCGGCGAAAGACTCGATTCCGCTATGGATAATCCATCCCGACTCGCCCTGCTCAAGCCTGTCCACCCGTTTTCCAAGCAGAATGCGTCCCCCAAGCGTTTTCACCCGTTCGGCCAGCGGTTCCGTTATGGAGGCGCCGCCATCCTGAGGAAGATAGGCAAAGTTCCAGGCATCGCGCCGCATCAGGGTATAGAACCGCAAAAAAGCCAGGAAGCCCGAAAGCGGCACTTCATCGGGATGCGCCGCCAGCCCGTTGCGCGCCAGGCCCAGGAAAAAGGCTTTGAGCGCGGGCGACCAGTTGCGGGTGATGTTGCCCAGGGTGAGACCCTCCATTGGCTGGTTCTCGCCGAAGGGGTCAATCCCCACTCCCATCATCAGCCCACCCCAAACATGAAAGAGCGAAGCCCAATCGCGGATGTCAAGCATCCACAGGAATTGCGGGCTGAAGAAGAGTTGCAGGTAATGCAATGGCGCGGGGAACCAGCTCTTGCGAATAGCGCGGCCTACTTCGGCGCGGCGGATGTGGCCACGATGGTTGTAAATCCAGGTCTCCTCCTGCGCGGGGACGAAGACCGGCCTCAGTTGGTTGCGCGAGAGCATGGCCTGAAAGTTGCGGTAAGGCGACCAGATGCCATGCACGCCGTGTTCCAGCCGAAACTTTGCGCCGTTGATTTCGACCGTCTCGCCCCCGGCCAGCCGCCCGCCCACCAGACGTGGGTCGGCTTCCAGCAGCAGTGGCGCCAGGCCGCGCTCGGCCAGGTGCAGGGCGGCTGTCAGCCCGGACACTCCCGCGCCGATGACGATTATCTTTGCGCTCTTATCCATTCGAGCGCGTCTCCAGGTGTTCCGATGCGCAGGCCAGTCTTTTCGGCCACTTGTGGGTCATCGGTGAAATGTTTGCGATTATGAGCGACCAGGAAATCGGCTTTGCATTCCAGGGCTGATAGCAGGATGGCTACATCCTGTGGGTCTTGAATGAGATATAAGTTTGCCTGGACTTTTTCGGGTGTTGGGTCATTTAGAATTTTCAACATCGCGTTCTTGATGGTATTCCGAAGTTCCGGGAGCGCCTCTGGTACTTTGCGCGCGAATGTTCGTTCGCACTCGGTAATAATATGTTCGTTGATGAACGATTCAATATTTTCATTCTCTGAAAGAACGAGCAAAGCCCGCGCCGCGCCTGTTGTTGAAAGCACTCCGGCAACCAGGGCGCTGCTATCCAGGAAAATTTTGGGCTTGTTCATGCCGCCCTACTCTTTTTTGACGTAGTGTTCCTGGTAATATTTCTTACGTTCTTCGTCCAGCGTTTCTAGTAGTTCATCCAGGCTGACGTTGGCGTCTTTCACCATTTTGGCGACTTTGTCGGCGCTGCGCATCACTTTGCTGGGCTTGGAAGTAAGCATGAGTGTCCCATTCCCGATATCGATGGCGGTCAGAACTTCGCCTTCTTCCCAATTGTATTTGCGCCGCATTTCGGCGGGCAGGGTGATGGTTCCTTTGGAACGAATTTGAATTGTTGTCATGGCAGAACTCCAGAAAAGTAGAAATTCTGAATTTCTGCAATAATTATACTACCCCGGCGCATAGGTCGTCAAATCTACCCGGCGTGAGTAAAACAGCCGCTCGGCCAGCAGTTCCAGCGGGCGCGACTGCATGAGTGATGGCTCGGCGTAGCACTGCTGGAAGCACGAATGGCAGGCCGAAGGCGGTTCGCCATATCGCTTTTGGGCGGCATCCCAGGCCTGCTGCCAGGTATCCACATCCAGCAGGTTGATGGCGCGCCCGCCCTGTTCGCCTCCGGCTTTTTCCATCGGCAGGCAGGGGTAAACCAGCCAGCCATCCGGCAGGATGCGCGGGGTCAGGGTGGGGTAGCAGTCATAGGGGGTCTGTTCGAGCAGGGTGCGGAGATAGGCGCGGCTGTCCAGTATCGGCGCGCCGCGCGTTTTGGCGGTCAGAGCTTTCTCAAGGAAGGCGCGGTATTCTGGCGCGGTCAGCAGTTCGTAGCGCGGCCAGTTGTTGAAGGCCTGGGGAGAGAAGGAGAGCAGGATGTTCTGGCGGGCGCAAAATTCCAGCAGGGAATCCATGCCTGGCAGGGTTTCGGGGGTCAGAACGGCGTTAACCATCAGCCGAAAACCATGCCTGGTTTGCAACGCGGCGGCCTGCCGGACGGCTGCGATGACTGCTTCTGCGCAGGGCTGTGAGATGTTAACGGCGGTCAGCGTCAGTGGGTCAGATGAGTCGAGGCTGATGACCAGCCGGTCGAGACGGGACAGAATCTCCAGCCGCTGCGAGAGCAGCGTTCCGTTGGTAATCAGGGTAATTTCTCGAAAGCGCAATTTTTCCCTGGCATCATCCAGCAATTCTGGCAGGTACGGGACGAGCAATGGCTCACCACCCGTCAGCCACAGGCGGGCAACTCCGCTGCGGAGAACCCGCAGGATGTGTTTTGCGTTTTCCTGCCCTGGCGATGTGGTTTGGCCCGGGTTGCGGTGCGCGCCAAAGTCTTCGCAATAGGCGCAGTTCAGATTGCATTGGGTGGTGACGAAATACATTGCCAGGCGTGGGCGCAGGTCGCGCCGCCCGCGCGCGATTTTGAGCAGGTTGAGCAGGTAAGTGGGAATCAATCTGTTGTGCGCCAGGTTTCGATAGCTTCGCGGATGAGGGCTTTCAGGGCTTCGTTGGGCAGGGCCTCTATTTCGGTAAAGGTCTGGCCGTTGACGTGGATTTCCAATCCGCCATCGGGCGCGCTGCCAAAATCTACCCGATATTGGCTCAGGGATGGGTGGTTTGCCAGCCGCACCTGAACGATGTCCTCGATTTGCTCGGCAAATGGGGAGGCCAGTTTTTCGCCAGGGTCCTGGTTGAAAGTTTGCACGCCTTCCCCGTCCGTCAGCGTGGCGGAGATGGTTTCGGCGGGCGGCATCTGTCGCATCCATTCCGGTTTTGAATCGGTTGGAGAAGTCAGGTCCACTTTGTTGCTTTGGTAGAACAAAAATACCAGCACGCCGACGATAACCAGACCAGCCAGCGCGCCAATCATCAGCAGGATACTCAGCGAAATCATGATTGTTCCTCTTCCACTTTTTTACAGTCTATTGTACAACAAGCCACGCCTCGTTTTACATTTCCCGGCGAAATGGCTGTATTTTTAGATAGGTGAGAGAGCGCCAGACCCATTCGAGTGGGCCAAATTGGAAGCGCGCCAGCCACCAGTTGCTGATGGCAATCTGAAGCGTGTAGATGCCAGCCGCAAAACCCAACAATCCAGCCGCGCCAACTTTTCCATATAATCCCAGGCCATATCCATTGAATATAAATGAACAAAGGACCGATTGCAGGATGTAGTTGGTCAGTGCCATGCGCCCGGCTGCCGCCAGGGGGGCAAGCCATTTCGCGCCCAGTGGATGCATCCAGAACAGGCACAGCAGGCTGATATACGCTGCCGAAAGCGCGGGGGCGCCAATTGAAAATTCCAGGTTTGAAAGCCAGTCTGTTTCACTGAAAAAATGCAGAATGTCGAAGATGAGATTGACGAGCAGGGCCGTGATGGCAATTTTTTTGAGCGTTTCTTTGCGTTCTTCGAGATTCTCAAAAAATTTCAGCCGGCCAGCCAGCATGCCAAGCAGAAAAAGATACATCACATTGGCGGCTTGAATTTGGGCAACGTAGGCCAGCATGTAAAATTGAATGCCTGCCTGAAATTGGAAAACCTGCCAGAGCGAGCCAGACTGAAAGACAGCCTTGCCGGGGGTGTAAAGGTCAGGCATGGCGTTTTTGAGTAGAGCATGAAGCAGGCTGGAAAAATAACCCAGGACGAAGAAAACAATCACCCATGCGAATACTTCGCGGTTGGAACGATGCCGAAACCAGAGTAAGGTGAAGCCGAGCAGGGCGTACAAGCGTAAAATGTCATCGAACCAGAACAGGCTGTGCAGAAAGCCAAAGGCCAGCAAGGCCAGCAGGCGGCGGGGATAGTACGAGCCGATGTCGCGGCCTTTGGCTTGCGCCCGGCTGAGCTGCACCGAGAAGCCCAACCCAAAAAGGAAAGAGAAGATGGTGAAAAATTTACCATCTGCCGCATACAAGATGAGCATCTCTGCCAGATGGTCGTAAAAAGGCGTTTGCGAAGAGTCTGGATATCCTGGCAAATAGGCGGGCGATGCCATGCCAATGATATTGACAACCAGGATGCCCAAAACAGCAAATCCGCGCAGGATATCCAGGATATGGATGCGTTCAGATAGTTTGACAGGTTGTATTGCAACTGCTGTTAACGAATGATTCATAACCCCTCTCAATCTGCGTTATTTGTGAGTAAATTTTCGATAGGCAATCAGGAAGTGCTCCTGACGAATGATGGTTTCAGAGAAGCCCAGTCGTTTTCCTGACCGCGTCAGTTGCGGTGGTTCGACAAAGATGACGATGGGGGTGTCCATCGAGAGAATCGAAGCCAGGGTGGCTCCGTTTTGCCCAATGATGGCGACCTGCACCCCGGGCGCACTGGACAGCGAAATCCCGCGCAGCGCGTCTACACCTGCAGGGTAGGTATGGGAGAGAGCTTGACTTTCGATGTTCATAATTTATAAGTATTTATGAAGTTCCACCCCGATTGATGCACCGCAAGATGGCATTTTGAATGGTTGGGCAATTCGCCGTGCTTAGGCCCCGTTAGACCTGATTGTTGTGTATTGGCGTAGTTTGTTTGATAAACTCAAGTTATCCGGTTCGGTCAGAATCGAGCCATCGGGAAAGACAATTGTTGGCACCGAGCGGTTGCCGTGGTTGGCTTGTTTGACAAAGGCCTCGGCTTGTTTATCGGTATCAATGTCAATATCCAGGTAAGGGACGTTCATCGTGGCGAAGATTTGTCGCGCGCGGCGGCAGTCTCCGCACCACGAGACGCCATATACGACAATTTGAGCAGGATTGAAGGTGTACAGGTCGCTCATAAGCGCTTTTTTTCTTCCAGTTTACTTGCCAGGGTGCTATCGGATGGCTCAATCATCATCGTTCCATCGGGAAAAAAGATGGTGGGAATTCGCACTCGTCGGGTGATGCTCTCTACGAAGCGGTAAGCTTCATTATCTTTTCCGATGTCTATATCAAGATAGTCAATGCCCTGGCTGTCGAGCAACGCTTTAGACCGTTTGCAATCAGGACACCATGAAGCTGTGTACATAACGATTTTGGATGGTTTTTGATTGTATCTATCTCGCTCACTCATGCGGCGCTCCTGTGTTGTGGGTATTTTATTGCGGGTATATTGCGCGGGCGTTTTACTGGGCTTTTAGCCGTTGCCATTCTGCCTCGGCATCGGGAATTTCGCGGGCGGCTTTGCGCAGGATGTCGAAACTATGTTCGATGAGCATATCCAGCTGCTCCGGCGGCAGCGGGCTTGTGGCGTCCGCCGCTTCGATGGCTTTGACCAGCGAGCGGCGCAATCCGCTGGCGCGCCGCGCCCAAATTGAGTCGACCGACAGGCGTTCCAGCCGCGCCGCCAACAGGCGAATTAAATCCATGCGAGAGTTCGTCATGATTATTGACAGGTCACCGTCACTGCGCTGCTGCGGGCGCGCCCGGCGGCGCTATAGGCTTCGATGATGTAGGTTAGCGAACCGCCTGCCGTGATGAACGAGACATCGGTGTAAGCGGTGGTATTCGGCCCAAACGAGGCAATCACCTGGTCGTTGCGATAAACGTTATAACCGTCTTCGTTTTGGGCATTATCGGCCCAGACCAATTCGACGGTGGCGTTGCTTCCGCTGGGGGCAAAGGCGCAAGAGTAGGTCCAACTCTTCCAGGCGGGGGCTTTGGGCGGTGCGGCGGTGGGAGGTGGCGGGGCAGTAACGGTCGGCACGACATGAAGACTGCCGGAAGTTTGGGCAAAATCACCTGCTACCCAGCAGGTTCCCTCGCCGTTCAGGTTCTTGACCAGCCAGAAGTTGCCCTGTTCGGCTTTGCCAATAATTTCGGCCTTTTGTCCGCTGCGTGCAACGGTGATGACCTCATAGGCCGTGCCAGGGCCGCTGCGGCAGTTGGTATCGCCCTCGAAGCGCGCGGTAGGAGTCTCATAGGTGGGGGTGATGGTGGGGGTCATGGTCGCCGTTATATTGGGCGTGCTGGTTGAGATGGGCGTATCGGTGAATGCTGGCGTTGGAGAATGAAGGGCTTGCAATGTTTGAGCAGCGATGGTGCCGACCATGCCCGCATCAACCGTTGGGGCGGCCTGCTGCGCGGCCCGGGGCAGGTTACAGGCCGCGAGCGTCAGGAGCAATCCTATCCAGGGATGGATGCGTAAGCATTTACTCATATAACTCGTGCCACATTTTTTTGAACGCCTCTTTGAAATGCTTTTCCGCATCGGTGGGAAATGGAAATCCTTGCGGGCCGACGAAGACAAACGGTGTTTGGAGGTCGGGCTTTTCGGCGTTGCGCAATTTCTCGAATTCTTCCAGCCAGCGGTCGTAATGTTCCACCAGCCGCCCGGCGTCGGCGCGCAAATCGGGTGGAATCAGATGGCTTTTGGAGAGCAGCAGGTCGCGGATAGTCAGGTTGCCCTCGCGAATGATTTTTGCTTCCAGGTAAAGGTTCTGACCTTTCCAGCGGCGAAAGGCTTTTTCGGTGCGGTCAAACTGCATGTAAAGCGGTCCAAGCAGTTCAGATACGGATTTTTCGCGCCAGGCGCGGGAGGATTGAAAGACCGTCATTTGCCGGGCGTATTCACTTTTGATGTCTTCTGCCATTCGCGCGGTGCGTTTATAGAGAAAGAAGCCGATGATGGATGAGATGACGCTCCCGCTCAATATGCCAGCCAAAATCATTTTGAGAAGCTCATCCATGATTCCTCCGCTGTGGTTTTGGGGTGTAGCCGCCCGCCGATGCGCAAGAAGCGAACCTGACCGGTTTCATCGCGCAAAAATTCTCCCAGCGCGCCTTTGCGCGGCTCGTCCAGCCCCACCACGCGGTCGGCATCGTAAAATGCCAGGCGGACATCCGGTTCAGGGGGTCCAGGGGGCGTTTGGGGGGTTGGGAAGCCGCCGCGCGGGATGTCTTTTTTGAGCAGATAGCCATCTCTGGCGGTCAAGTCGAAGGCCGAGAGCGGCAGGTCATAATGTCCCATATATTCGGCCAGCTCTTCTTCGGTTTTTTGAAGCGGCTGAGGCGTGGGGATGGATGCGTCGAAATAGGTCTCCAACACCCACTTGAGCAGGCTGTCGGTGAGAATGCCGCCCTCGTCGCTGTTGACCAGCAGCGTGGCGGCAAAATCTTCCTGTGGGATGAAGAGTAAGATGGCCTGTTGACCGTGCGTTGCGCCGCCATGACTGTAAATTTTCAGGCCGCCCGCTTCGCGGATGAACCAGGTCAGGCCCATTTTGCCGCGCCCGCCCGCGTCCACCTGCTCGATGCGCATGGCTTCGAGCGATTCGCGCTTCATGACCGGTTCGCCTTGGGCGTTTGTTCCATTCCCCATGTGGAAGCGGGCATACGTCAGCAGGTCGCAAACGGTGCTGACCACGCCGCCCACGCAGTTGCCAGCCCGGCCAATGGCCCAGGGGCGGGCAACTTTCACTTTTTTGCCAATTTTCTGGTGTCCAACGGCGAAGCGATGCGTAATCAGCACGTCGCTGGGGTAAAAAAAGGTCATCTTCAGGCCGAGCGGGTCGAGTACCAATTCCTGCGCGGCCTGCTCATAGGGCTTATCGGTCAGAACTTCGATGATTCGCCCTGCAATGTTGAAACCGGTGTTGCAATATGACCAGGGGCCGCCCAACGGCGTAATCTGCGGCAGTTTGCGAATCTTCTTGACCATTTTTTGCAAGGCGTCATTGCTGTTGCCAAAATCGTCAAAGTAATCGCCCAGCCAGCCGCCGGTGTGCGTGAGCAGGTGGCGGGTTGTCAGGCGTTTTTCTACATCGGGGTCGGCCATTTTGAATTTGGGAAGAATTTTGCGGACGGGGGCATCCAAATCCAACTGGCCTTGCTCGGCCAACCGCATGAGAATCGTTCCGGTGAAGGTTTTGCTAATCGAGCCGACCTGAAAGAGCGTATCAGGGGTGATGCGCAGGGGATGTTCGACGCTGGTGCGGCCAAACCCGGCGGCATATTCCTGGCCGTTATGGTACACGCCCAGCGCCGCGCCTGGCACTTTCAGGCGCTTCATTTCGCTGCGGATAGTTTCGCCAAGACACTGGAATTGGGGTTCGAGTGTATTGAAGGGAAGCATGAAGGCCGCCTTTCCGTCCTGATGGGTTCGGGTTGACGGCCTAATTTTACATCATCCTGCCAGTTCAGGCTTAAGTTTTCCAATTTTTGACCAAAATTAGAAAGCTTTGAATTGCCCTATTTCAACTTTTCTTTTACTCCAAAGTCTCGATACAGCGTGAGCGGGGCCAGCACACGGCGGGCTTCGTCTACGCCTTCGCCGGTTATCCATTGACGCAGATAGACCGCCAGCCCAGGGCCGAGCATGTAGCCCTGTCCGCACATGCCAACCGCGTTCAGGTAGCCCGTCAGCCCCTCAACCTCACCGACAATCGGCGCACCATCGGGGGTCATGGGATACAGGCCGCGCCAGGTGCGGCGGACTTTGATGTTCTTCAGGCAAGGCATGATGCCAATCATACGCCGCGCCACCTGCGGCAGGAACACCGATGTTTCGCGGGTATCCATGCCAACGATGGGCGGGTTGGGTGTAATGCAGAAGATGATTTGCCCGGTGTGATGCTGGTAAAAATAGTAATTGGCCGAATTCTCAGTCGGATGAATATCCACCACCATCGGGCGCAAGAAGCGCGCCACGGGTTCGGTGATGCCGCCCTCGTGCGAATCGGGCTGGACGGGGACCTCCACCCCGGCCAGTGCCGCTACCTGCCTGGCCCAAGGCCCGGCGGCGTTGACCACCATTGCGGCCTGGTACGCGCCCTTATTGGTTTGGACGCCCGTCACGCTCTCGTTCTGCCGCTGGATGGCTGTGACCGCTTCGTGGTAGTGGAAGTCTGCGCCCAGGGCTTTGGCGCGCCGCTCAAAGGCCAGGACGGACAACATGGGCGAGGCGCTGCCATCGCCCGGCGAGAATGTACCGCCAATGAGTCCTTGCGGGTTGAGAGTGGGGATGATTTCGAGCAAGGCGGGGGCGTTGTACCAGTCAATATTCAGCCCGAACTGTTTTTGGGTGATGAGCAGGTCTTTGAGAATCTGTTCCTCGCGTGGGTGATAGGCCACAAAGGAGTAGCCGCCCTGTTCCCAGCCGAGGTCGTCGCCGTAGGTTTCTTTCCAGGTGGAAAAAATTTCGATGCTTTTCAGGCAAATCTGGATTTTTGCCGGGTCAGAATGCGTGGCGCGGATGCCACCGATGGCTTCCTTGTTCGAGCCTTGTCCGGCGCTGGCAAACTGGTCGAGGACGAGGACTTTTTGTCCGGCTTCGGCCAACTGCCAGGCCAGGGGCGTTCCCACGCTGCCCGCTCCGATGATGATGGTATCGTAAGTTTGATGGGTCATTTGTTTCTCACTTTATCCTGCTGTGTGGCGCGGGATGCTATCCCGCGAAACCAGAAAGTCGGGGCAAATTCCCGCGAAACCCAAAAAGGCGGGATAACATCCCGCCCTACTCTTTAATCCCTGCCAGCACGCCCAGCGGCACTTCGACAAATAGCGGGCGCAGGGTGCCTTCGGTCACTTCGCTCATCGGCACGCCCAATTCGCGGAAGGCGCGCTTGATGAGACTGCCGCAAGTCTTGCCGCCGCAGGCGCCCATTCCGGCGCGGGTGATGGCTTTGATTTCGTTCATGTCACGCACGCCACTCTGAATGATGGCTTTGATTTCGGCCAGGCTGACCCGCTCACAGCGGCAGACAATCAGGTCATCGGTCAGGCGTTCCACCCATTGTTCCTGCGGGGCGGCGATTTCACGGTTCTGGACTTCAATTCCGGCGATTTTTTTTGCAATTGCCTGTGGGGCGCGGACTTTGACCAGCATGGTGCGGTCGGTCGTTTTTGCAATCCGCGTCCGAACGACTTCCACCCGCCCCAGGGCGTTGCCGCCCGTATCGGTCACAGTCACAAAGTCTCCAGCGTGAAGCGCGTCGCGCCCAAATTCGTACGGAATCGTCACCAGCGCGGTGTCATCCGCCTGCTTGCGGGTGTCCACCAGCGTTATCGCCAATCCGGGGCAGATGGTGACGCATTTTTCACAGGCGATGCACTCTTTCCCCAGTTGTTTGGCGATGTATGCTGGCACGCTGCGGATGTCGTGTTCGTCAATGAAAATCGCGCCCTGAGAGCAGACGGAGGTGCAGGGGTTGCAGGGGATTTCTTGACTGCAATGGATGACCGGGTAAACGGCTTCGTCATCGTCTGGAACGGCTTCGTGCGTGACCGCGCCGGGGCGGGATTTGAGAATTTCGGAGGTGCGGAACCAGTCCGAAGGAATGTCTGGCACATCTTGACCGAGGGCGCGGGCGATTTCCAGGCCGCGAATCTTGCCGGAGAACATGGCGGCGGAGGCTTCGGCTACTTCATCGGCGTCCCCGGCGGCGAAGGCGGTCAGCCCGAACTCGCGGGCTTTGCGGTTGAACTCATCCACCGGGTCGAGGCCGACGGCGATGAGCAGGGTATCGCAGGCGAAGGTTTTTTCGGTGCCGGGGATGGGTTTCCAGTTTTGGTCAATCGCGGCGATGGTGACGGATTCAACCGAATCCGTGCCATTGGCGCTCAGGACGGTGTGCGAGGTGTAAATCGGCACGCCCATGCGGGCAAGTTTGTCTTTGTGGACTTTGTAGCCGCCACATTCGGGCAGGGCTTCGACCAGTCCGGCGACTTCGATTCCGGCTTGCAGGGCATGGTAGCCTGCAATTAGCCCCACGTTGCCACCGCCAACGATGAACAGCCGTTCGGCGCACTTCACCAGGTCGCGGTTGACCAGGGTTTGGAAGGCTCCGGCGCCATAGACGCCCGGCAGGGTGTTGCCTTTGAAGGTGAGCGATTTTTCGCGCGCTCCCGCCGCCACCAGCAGAACGCGTGGCTCGACCAGCAGGTATTGCCCTTGGCGCATCACGCCAACTTTTTTATCGCTGTAAACTGCCACAGCGGTACTGTTCAGCCAGGTTTGGATACTGGGATATTGTGCTACCTGGTCAGCCAGTTTGGTGGCGATGTCGATGCCGCGCGTTCCGGCGTAGCAGGCGTTAATCGAGCCGAAAAAACGGTGGGTTTGCAGGACGAGTTTTCCGCCCAGACGGTGCTTGTCATCTATGACAAGGGTTTGTATTCCGCGCTGGCCGAGTTCGATGGCCGCCGAAAGCCCTGCCGGGCCGCCGCCGATAACCAGGCACTCGACCCGGATGGTCTCGATGGGCTGAAAGGCACGCGCGGGCGGGGATTTTGGTAGTTCTGGCAGGCCGTTGACGGGTTCGGCTGCCATGCCTGGCTTAACCAGTGTCATGCATGATTTGACCGGCAATCCATCGGCCATGACTGTGCATTGGGCGCATTGCCCGTTGGCGCAGAAGATGCCCTGTGGCGCGCCGTCTTTGGGGTGATGCCCAAAAATGCGAATGCCGTTGGCAAACAGGGCCGTGGCAATGGTCTCACCGGCGCGGGCCTTGAGCGGCTGGCCTTTCCAGGTGAACGTAAAAATATCCCGCTCCTCGATGGCGAGGATGGGATGGGAGCGAATGCGATAATCAGTCATCGGGAGATTCCTTATCGGCAAACACAGGCAGATATTTGCTTTTAGGATAGCAGAGCGCGCCCTGTCGCGCTAGTGATGATTATCACAAGGTTGGGGTGTGAGAGGGGTACGATTGACCTATGTTTGATATCGACATATCCAGGTAGAATTTGTTAACTAAACTGGTTCACAATGGTTATGGAGAAGAAAATGAAAAAATATCGTTGGATGTTATCTTTGGTGATGTTGGCGTTGGCTGTGCTTGCTTGCAACGCTGTGATGGGCGGAGGCCCATCGGCTGAGTCTACCGTTCCTGCTTCGGAGACTTCTGCCTCGCAAGATGCCCCTACCTTAGAAGCGACGAAGCAACCCGAGGCAACGGAAGATGCATTTTCAGACGACGGATATGATTCGTCTGACAGCGGTGATTCGTCTGTCGAAAGCGAGTTCCCGCTGCCTGAGGATGCCAGCAATCTAAATAACCTTGGCGAGGCGGGTGTCAACTTTCAGACCGGGCTAAGCGTGGCTGATGCTATGGAATTTTACCGTCAGGCTTTTGGCGAGCAGGGTTTGAAGGAGCGTGACCTGTTGACGGTTGTCAGCGATGGCGTATTCAGCATGGTCTTTGATGGACATTCGAGCGGGAAATCGGTCGTGATTCAGGGCGTTGACCTGGGCGGCGGAACCCTGAATATCAACATTCGGCTGGAAGATGTGCCATAAAGAAAAAAACATCCGGGGCAAACCTCGGATGTTTTTTTTACTGACTTCGGAGAGTTCATTTTTGGGGGGCCGTAATATGCTCCCGCCAGGCTTCGATGACTTTTTCAGCCTGTTCTTCGAGCAGATGGACGAGTTCTTCATCGAGTTGTTCATCTTGATAAGCAAACTCTGCTTCTCCGCATAGAGCGGTGTAGTTCTGGAAAACCCGCTTTGAGCGAAATGCCAGGTTGGGTTTTTCAATCATTGCATGGAGAACTCGCCGCTTGGTGGTGATAACTCGTTTCCACAATTCTGCTTGATTGGACATGGCGTTGTTTTCTGTTCGCGCGGAATTCATTTTGGACATGGCTATTTATGGCGTAATCTGGATGGATTGTATCAGCATGTCCAAAGTCTCAAGGCTTGGTATGAATGCGTTTCCGGCGCTTGCATCTATTATTTGGGCAATTTGTTCATAATATCCCATAAAATCGGCATTGGGGTCGTTATAGTCTGGGAAAGGGATGCCGCCGGGGGGCGCCATGGAGGTATAGTCAGCCGGAAGAGTTGGATGGTTGGCGGGCAGGATGGTGATTACGTAGAATTTTCCGTCATTGGTCAGCCCCTGGAACTGGTAAAACATGGCTTGATTGTTGATGGGACTGATATCCTGTCCATATTGAGTGAGGAAGCGCACCCCTGCGCCGTTTTGGAATGCGATGCGCCGGATTTGGGCGCTGAACTGCGCTCCAGCGTTGAAAAAGGGAATGAAAGGCAGGGTTTCGGGTGTGACAGGCGCATTTGGCGCGGCCAGGATGTTTTGCAAGCGGTTAAGGCTTTCCTGTGCGCCTTCAAACAGTGCGGCGTACTCCTGCGCGGGGAAGACGTAAATGCGTGGGGCGTGGAAGGTGTTTTTTAGCGTGTAGTCATTAAGGGTAAGTACAATATGACCAGGCGTTATCTCCCAGGGGGCAATGTTCTCCCCTTCGGCGCGTGGAAAGGATTGGCCGATTCCGCTGGTGGCGAGATGGATGGGCAAACTCAGTGAGATGTGGTCATAGGTTACGGTTTGACCAGAAAAGCCTGATGCAGGCGTGTTGGGAACGGATATTTTGGTGGGCGGAAGTGATGGTTCGGTGACGGTTGGATAGGCTGTGGTTGGAGGAAGTAGTGGCAGATTGCAGGCCAGGGCAGAGAATACGAGAATAAGCAGGGGGGAGAGAATGTGTTTCATCGCGCAGACTCCTGAAAGTTACCTTCAACGGGTGTGCTCAACACCTTATTCTGGGTAGGCCCGCTCATAGCCGGTGATGATTTTGTCCCAGCGCGCATTGGCTTCGTCATCAATGGTTTGACGGTCTGGGTTGGCCTCGAACCAGGCGATGGAGCGTCGAACGCCTTCGGCCCAGCGCACGTCGCAGTGGAAGCCAGGGACGTAGCGTTTGATTTTGCTGTTGTCGAACACTGCGCTGTTTGACTTGTCGCCAATCAGGCTGCCGACTGCGTGTTCGTCATACCTGGCAATTAAGTCGGAGGGAATGTGAATGATATGTGGTTCAGCGCCCAGCGCGCGTCCTAACTCTAGCACAGCCTGATTCCAGGTCAGCACTTCGTCGGATGTGATGTGGAAGGCGTGACCGAGGGTTTCTGGTCGCCCCAGCAGTCCGACCAGTCCTTTGGCGAAATCTCCGTTCCAGGTAAACACCCATAGCGAGGTTCCATCGCCGGGGATGATGATTTTCTGTCCGCGTCGGATGCGGTCGGGGATGGTCCAGGGGTGTTGCCAGCTGCCGTTGATGATGGGTATCTGCGATGGGCCATAGGTCAACGATGGGCGGATAATCGTTACAGGGAATCCTTGTTCGCGGTAGGAGCGCATGAGCAGTTCTTCGCAGGCAATTTTGTCCCGGGAATATTGCCAGTATGGGTTGTGCAGGGGGGTGTCTTCGGTAATGAGGTAATGGGCGGGCGGCTTCTGGTAGGCGCTGGCCGAACTGATGAAGACGTACTGGCCGGTTTTGTCGCTAAAGAGGTCGATTCTGCGTTGAATATCGGAGGGCGTGTAGGCAATGAAGTCTATGACAGCGTCGAATCGCTCTCCATGCAGTAAGCCAGCGAGGCGCGCTGGGTCGGCGTATATATCGCCGGTGAGCAGGCGTGCGCCGGGGGGCGGGGCATATTTCGTTGAAGCGGCGCGGTTCAACAGGGTGACATCCATCCCTTTTTGCAGGGCAAGTTCGACGCAGGCTGAACTGATGAGGCCGGTGCCTCCAATAAACAAGAGTTTCATTATCCCTCTCCTAATTCAGGAATTGGTTCGGGCCGAATGTTGCGCTGAGCGGCCCAACTTTCCAGCCAGAAAATGACCAGGGCAACCCACACAACGCCAAAGCCGATGGCCTGGGTTGCGCTGAATGGTTCTTTGTAGACCAGCACGCCCAGCAGGAATTGCAGCGTTGGCGCCAGGTATTGCATGAGGCCAATCATGGTGAGCGGGATGCGGTGGGCGGCAGAAGCGAACATGAGTAACGGGATTGTGGTAACGACGCCCGCGCCCACTAACAACCCGTTGGTGATGGTATTGGCACGTAGAAAGGCTGCTTGACCGGTCGCTTCTTGGATAGCAAGGTAAGAAAGGGCTGGCAGGAGCAAAATGCCTGTTTCGAGAGTCAGGCCATAGACAGAACCAAGCGGGGCAATTTTTTTGACCAGGCCGTACAGGCCAAACGAGAAGGCCAACACGAGCGCAATCCAGGGCAGGCGGCCGTAGGCGAAAGTCAGATAGGCCACGCCGAGAGTGGCCAGCCCAATGGGCAGCCATTGGAGCGGGCGCAGCCGTTCGCGCAGGAAAAGGACACCCAGGGATACGCTCAGGAGCGGGTTGATGAAGTAGCCCAGGCTGGTTTCGACGATAAATCCGGCGTTGACTGCCCATACATACGTGAGCCAGTTAATGCCGATAAGGATAGCGGCGGTGAAGTAGACCGCAATGACTTTTCGGTTTTGGAGGGAGGCTCGAAAATCGCGCCAGTTTTTTCCGACCAGCACCGCCAGGAAGAGAAAGGCGAACGACCAGATGATGCGGTGCGAGAGCAGTTCGAGCGCGCCCACTTTTTGAAGCCATTTCCAATACACGGGGAATAAGCCCCAGGTAAGGTAGGCCCCAAAAGCAAATAATAGTCCTTTTTTGTCCATGAGGTCTCCAAGAATTTATAAGTACACGTCAACTTTGCCGTGCAGCAATCCCTGATAAACGGAGATGATGCGCCTGGCAATTGTCTCCCAGGCATATTCACTGGCATAGTGGTATGCGTTTTCGCCCATCTGGCGGCGCAGGTTTGAGTCTCCGAGTATTGTGGTGAGTTTTTCGCACAAGGCATTGTGGTCACCATCTGGGACATGGAAGCCGGTGATGCCGTCTTGTACCAGGAAAGCCAGACCGCCAACTTGCGAGGCGATAACCGGCGTGCCACAGGCCATTGCTTCGAGTGCGACCATCCCGAAGGATTCGTAATGCGAGGGCATGACCAATACTTCGGCGGCAGAGTAGTAATAGGGCAGCGTATCCTGACCGCGCTTGCCGAGGAAGACGACCAGATGGTTCATACATAGCTCGTCGCACAACGATTGCAGGCGGGTCATTTCTGCGGTCATTTCTTCGGGGCTGGCGTTGGGGTCGCCGCCAATAATGATAAGGTAGGCGGGTTTTTCCATCTCGTGCAGCCGCAGGCATGAGACGGCGCGGATGAGTGTATCTACCCCCTTAAGCGGTTCGATGCGCCCTACGAACAGAATCATGCGGTCATCTTTGGGAATGCCAACGTATTCTTTGGCCTCGTCTGACGGAATGGGATAGAAATGGCAGGTATCTACGCCCGGCGGAACGATGGCGATTTTGCGAGCATCGGCTTTGTAAAGCCATTGCAATTGCGCTTGTTCGGCCAGGGTAGCGGCGATGATTTTATCGGCGCGTTTCAGGACGCGCCGCTCTCCATCCAGCCGATATGCGCCCTCTTTTTCCGATTCGCTTTGGGCAATGCGGTTTTTCATTTCACCTAATGTGTGGAACATGTGGACGATGGGAACTTGCCAGGCATCGGAGAGCGTTTCCGCCGCTAAGCCAGACATCCAATAGTGGCTGTGAATCATGTCGTAGCGGATGTTTTTTTCGGCGGCGAAGGCTTTTACTCCATCTACAAACTGGGGGATGTATTCGGCCAGTTGTTTTTTGGGGAGCGGTCGTTCTGGCCCGGCGGGGACGTGTACCACGCGGTTGCCGTAGCCCAGGTCGTGCAGGATGTGCGGGACATGTTCATCCTGTGAGCGGGTGAAGACATCGACATGGATGCCAAGCCGCCCCAGTTCTCGGGTCAGGTCGCGGACATAGACGTTCATCCCGCCGGTGTCTTTGCCCCCCAGGGTGGCCAGGGGACAGGTGTGGTAAGAAAGCATGGCAACGTGAATCATGGAGCCTATTGTACGCCAGTGTCTGGAATATTGCGAATTTTAGGGGAATCTTGTATAATCTCGCCCGCTGATTAACCAGCCACCATAGCTCAGCTGGTAGAGCAGACGATTCGTAATCGTCAGGTCAAGGGTTCGATCCCCTTTGGTGGCTCACAATGATTTTCCCTTGAGAAACGAGCAAGAGGCTTTACTTCTTGCTCGTTTCTTTTGCTATAATCACCTCAACACATTTCCTGGAGGCCAAAATGGCGCATCCCCTGGCTGGTCAGCCCGCTCCGCGCGAGATTTTGTGCAATATCCCGAAGCTGGTTTCTGCTTATTATACAGAGCAGCCCGAGCCAGCGAGCCCGGCCCAACAGGTGACCTTTGGCACGTCCGGGCATCGTGGCACATCGACAGAAGCCGCTTTTACTGAAACGCACATCCTGGCGGTTTGCCAGGCATTGGTGGAATATCGCCAACAGGAGGGGATTACTGGCCCGTTATTCATCGGCAAAGACACCCACGCGCTCTCCGAACCGGCGGAAGCGACGGCCATCGAGGTTTTTGCCGCCAACGGGGTGGAAATCCGCATTGCGCAAGGGCAGTCTACAGAGCGCAGCGGAACGGGGTACACGCCGACGCCGGTCATTTCGCATGCGATTTTGACCTATAACCGGGGACGCAAGACCGCTCTTGCCGATGGCGTGGTCATCACACCCTCGCATAACCCGCCCGAAGATGGCGGCTTCAAATACAATCCGCCCAATGGCGGCCCGGCCGGGCCAGAGATTACCAACCTCATTCAGGCGCGCGCTAATGAAATCATACGCCAGGGGATGAAGGCGGTTAAGCGAATAAGTCTGCGTCAGGCCTTGAACGCGCCGACCACCCAGCCGTATGATTACGTCACTCCTTATGTTCGGGATTTGGAAAATGTAGTCGAACTGGAGAAAATTTCACAGTCGGGTCTCCGAATTGGGGTAGACCCGATGGGTGGGGCGGCGGTTGGTTATTGGGATAGGATTGCGGAAGCCCACCGGTTGAACATCTTCGTTGTTAACCGGGCTGTTGACCCGGCTTTTTCGTTTATGACCCTCGACCATGACGGCAAAATCCGCATGGACTGTTCTTCGCCCTACGCGATGTCCGGGCTGATTCGGATGAAAGACGATTTTGACATCGCCTTTGGTAATGACCCGGATGTAGACCGGCACGGAATTGTCACTCCCTCCACCGGGCTGATGAATCCGAATCATTACCTCTCGGTCGCCATCTGGTATCTTTTTCAGAACCGCCCCAACTGGCGCCGAGACGCCAAAGTCGGCAAAACGCTCGTTTCCAGCTCGATGATTGATCGGGTGGCTTCTGCCCTGGGGCGCGAACTGGCCGAGGTGCCGGTTGGCTTCAAGTGGTTTGTGGATGGCTTAGTGGATGGCTCATTTGGATTCGGTGGCGAAGAAAGCGCCGGGGCATCCTTCTTGCGCAAAGATGGCACGGTCTGGACGACGGATAAGGATGGAATTATTTTGAACCTGCTGGCGGCAGAAATCACCGCGCTGACCGGGCGCGACCCTGGTATCCATTACCGCGAACTGGCTGGACGTTTCGGCGCGCCTGTCTACAAGCGTATCGATGCAAAAGCGAACGCAGCGCAGAAGGCCATCTTGAAGAACCTTTCCCCTGAATCGGTGAAGGCTGAAAGATTGGCCGGTGACCCGATTGCCGCCCGGCTGACGCGCGCGCCCGGCAACGGGGCGACGATTGGCGGCTTGAAAGTGACCACTGCCAATGGCTGGTTTGCGGCGCGGCCCTCCGGGACGGAGGACATCTACAAAATTTACGCCGAAAGCTTTGTTGATGAAACCCACCTGGAGCGAATTCTCGCTGAGGCGCAAGAGATGGTGGGCGAGGTATTTCAGGCCGGGTGATGGATTTTTCTCCTGCGCTGCTGTCGTTTTTACGCAAAGCCCGGCGTGTTGTTGCTTTGACGGGGGCGGGCGTGTCGCAGGAATCGGGCTTGCGTACATTTCGAGATGCCCAAACCGGTCTTTGGGCGCAATATCGCCCCGAAGACCTGGCAACCCCCGAAGCTTTTCGCCGCAACCCGAAACTGGTGTGGGATTGGTATGCCATGCGGCGCGAGATGGTACGCCTGGCTGAACCCAACCCTGGTCATTTTGCGCTGGTGGAGATGGAGAAGCGAGTTTTTGAATTTACGCTGATTACGCAGAATGTGGATGGCCTGCACCGCCGCGCAGGGAGTGTAAACGTGCTGGAGTTGCATGGTAATCTCCAGCAGGTGAAATGTTCGGTGTGCGGCGAAGCGGCGGCAGCGTGGGAGGAATCTGATTTGGGCGTGCCGCAATGCGCGTGCTGCGGTGGCCTTCTTCGCCCGGATGTGGTCTGGTTTGGGGAATCCCTTTCCCAAGACGCGCTCCAGGCGGCTTTGCAGGCGGCGCGAACGTGCGAGGTCTTCTTTTCGATTGGGACCTCCGGGCTGGTAAAACCTGCTGCTTCGCTGGCTTTTCTGGCGCTGGAGCGGGGCGCGCTGGTGGTGGAAATCAACGCCGAATCGACTCCGCTGACCGGCAAGGCGGATTTCTTCTTGCAGGGCAAATCGGGGGAGATTTTGCCTGTGTTGGTAAAAGCAATCTGGTAGGTTGCTTTAGGCCTTCCACTCGCTCAGCCGGTCGCGTAGGCCCGAAAGCCGTTCGCGTTGCCAGACGGCCAGGATGCCCAGAAGAATGAATAGGATGCCTGTGCATCCAATCATGATGACGGTTGCCAGGCCGCGCAAAACGCTGAAGATAACCGTTACTACGCCCAAAACGACAATACCAATGGGGGTAAAGACCAGGCTGCGTGAGCGGACAATCAGACCATAGAACATGACTACGATAGACTGGAAGAACAGCGCCATAAAATAAGCCAGAGAATTGGTTGAAATCATCTGAATGTAGGTTGTGCCGAGCAGGATGAGTTGTGAGACCATGCCGGTCAAGAAGGCGCCCGTATTTGCGTCGGAGCGGGCCAGAAGATAGTGCATGAGAAGGCCAAGCAGTGCCGCTCCGACCGAGAAGAATTGCGGCTGATTTACGTTGAGTTCCAACAGTATGATGTAATATGCCATCAGGTACAGACCGTTGGCGGGGAAACCGAGCCAGACATTGCGGCGGCGGAAAGCTTCTACGGCCCAGAGCGTGGCTGCAATCGTTGTCGGAATACTGCTCCATAGCCCGGAATTTTCCAGGAAAACGGAAAGCGCGGTGACAGTGGCGAGCAGGAGCCCGCTCAAGCGGCGATTTTGTCCCCAGCCGATGGGCGTGTCTATGAAGCCCAGCAGATATAAAACCACCGAAAGCAGGATGAGAACGCCTGTCCATTGCTCAAAACCAGCGAAACCGGTCAGGGCCAGGGCGGTGACAGCGGTTGAGGCGTAGAAAAGGAACGAAAGATCGGGCTTTCGGTAGAAGAGCGCGTAAACCAGGAAAACCAGGTTGTAGGTCAGGCAAGCAGCAATATCCAGTTCGGAGGCGGCCTTCCAGTCAGCAAACAGGAACAAGTTTCCGATGATGGCGACCGACCAGCCCGCCAGTCGTGGGAAGGTTTTGAGGATGGTGCGGCCTTGCAAGGTGCGCTCAAAAAACATATCCAGGCTAAGCAGGAGGACGCTGACGCCCATCAAATACAGGTCAGGTGAAGAGACGTTGTTTTCAATCAGGATGAGTGTCATGGCCAGCGCATAGATGCCATGGATGGCGATTTCGAGCCAGGCGAGACGCGCAAAGGTTTCGATGACGAACAGAATGCCGAGGACGCCCACATACCAGCCTTCACCTTTGCCCTGGTAAAGCCCGGCAAAAGGCGAGGTCAATGTTCCCAACGCCAGCCCTGACCAGCGCAGAACGTTGGCCCATTGGCTGTTTGAGCGGAGGAAAGATAGCGTATAGCCAAAAGAGTAATAGGCAATCGAAAGAACAATCAGCCCTGGAAACCATTCATTTGAGTTAAAGTGCTTCAGAGTGTAGAGCAGGCTGAGCGGGAGGTAGCCGGTGAAGAGAATCAAGAGAATCGGCAATCGGAATCGCCAGGCATAGACCAGCCCGACGAAAGCGAACATGCCAAAGACTAGGGCGGCGCGCAGAAAATCTGGAGGGAGAGCGGCTAATGATATGAGCGAGCCGACTGCCAGCGTGAGCAGCGCGAATAGTCGCAATGGCCAGCGCCAGGCCGGTTGAGAGCGAATGCCGCCGGGAATTAACCAGTCCAGCGTGGAAAACGGGATGAGCAGGCCAGCGCTGATAAAAATGTTGCTGATTTGGCGTGGCTGAATGGGCGGCAATCTGAAGAAGAAATACCATGCTGTGACCCAGCAGCCCAGGGCTGCCGCCCAGACCCACCAGCGCGCGCGGCGGATTTGCGCCAGGCTGAGCACTAAGCCGGACGCGGCAAACAGACTAAAGCCAGGCCAGGCGCTTTCGGCAATTCCGACCAGGCCCGCGATGTAGAGCAGCGGCAAACTCGTCAGGCTGAGCAGTAGTCCAAAGCGCGCCACTTTATCGACTTTCAAAGATGAAACAATTTCTCCTGTCACGAGCAGGGCAAATCCCCATCCCCACCAGCCAAGCGCAAAGATGGTGTTCGACGGCTCGACCTCATTAAGCGCCAGCCATACGACCGGCATGAGCGTTCCGGCGGCCAGGAAACGGAAGAGCGGAAAGGGGATGATGAAGTCGCTGGTGACGTAGAAGACGAAGGCTGTCAGCCAGGTGAGCGATGCGAACAGCCACCAGGCTCCGGCATAGTTTGCGAACAGGTTGTAAATGGCCCAGGGCGCGGCAATTGCCAGGATGATGAGTTCGAAAGCCTGCACCAGGACATAAAGCGGCAGGGCAAATTTTTGTGATTGCCATCTCTTCAGCAGGAAGACGCCTGCCAATCCAAAGATTCCGGCCAGAGCCAGTGCAAACAAGTACAGGTCATTGCCTGGCCTAAAAATATTTGCAAAATGCCAGGCCGCGACGGCCAGCGCACCAAACGCAGCCAGCGAGAAGAAGCGAGAACCATACAGCCAGGTGCTGAACCCCACAAGGCAGACATAATACTCATGACAATCAGCCAGTAAGCCGACAAGAGCGCGCCTGACAAGTTAAGCAGGTCGGCCAGGACGCCGCCTGAAATGGGCAACAAGGCTGAGAAGACGAGCCACAGGATAAAGCTGGGCTGAGGTAAGCGTTTTTTGAGGGCCAGCGCGCCGGCTGCGAACATCACAGAGATGCCTATGAGAACAGGCAGGCGCAGGGTTTCTACCAGAGCGGCCAAGATGAGCGCGGCAGCGATTACGAAAAATGCGCCCAGGTAAAGCGCGATTTTGATGCTGGCTTCAGAAAGAAGAACAGCCGTCAACGGAAAAGTGGCAGGAGCGGGCTGGGGAGTTGGAGCAACAGGGGGCGTGGAGATGGGGTGTTCAGGTTGCGCGTCTGAAGAATCTGGGTTGAGGTCAGGTGGAATTGCCTGAGAGACAGGTGGCAGGATTTCGTAGCGGCGGCGCAGGAGTTGCGCGCCGCGCTCGGTTAGCAGGCCGTCCTTGCGCCATTTTTCGATTTCTGCCAGAATAAATTGGATTTGTTCGGGGGTGTAGTTGCTCATGTTGGCCTCCTTACGGCTAAAACACCGGTCTATTTCTCCAGTTTCGTCAGCCAACCGTATTTTCATTGCTGTTTCTTCGCCTAACCATCGCCAAACCTTCCAGCCGCATGGCCGGGGCTTCCTATTTTTGCTTTTTGCGCTTTGCCAGGTTTTGCTGTATACTTACCGATTGCTTTTTTCCCACCTTTCACCCCATCTCCTTATGGACATCCTGCTTTCCTCCATCCGCTCGACCTTAGAATACCAGTCTTTCCTGGCGCAGGTATGCGCCGGGCAATCAGTAAGCGGGCTTGGATTGCCGCGCGCGGCGCGATTGGCGCTGCTGGCGGCCTTACACGCTGATTTACAGCATCCGATTTTGCTGCTGACCGACCGCGCCGACCACGCCCTGGCGCTCTACGAGGAATTGGCTTTCTGGCTGCCTGGGGCGGTGCGCTATCTATTTTCTGAGCCGAATCCGCTTTTTTATGAAGATGCTGCCTGGGGCAATACCATCCGCCGTGAGCGGTTGCAATCTCTGACGGCTCTGGCTACCTATCACCTGCCGTTCGCCGAGAAACCCGCCACTCCGCCGGTGATTATCGCATCGGCCCGGGCGGTCATGACGCGCACTTTGCCGCGCCGCGATTTTCTCAAAGCCAGCAAGCGTCTTGCCGTTGGGCAGGAAATCCAGCCGGATGCGCTCATCCGCCAGTGGGCGGCCATTGGCTACCAGGCGACCGAAATCGTGGTCGAGCCGGGACAGTTCTCCCGGCGCGGCGGGATTCTCGACATCTGGGTCGCCTCCGAGCCGCTCCCTGCTCGCCTCGACTTTTTCGGGGACGAAATCGACGCTATTCGGCGCTTCGATCCGGCTTCCCAGCGCACGGTCGCAAAACTGCAAGCCGTCCTGGTGACTCCGGCGCGAGAGTACCTGCTCGATACTCGAACATCGAATATCGAATCTTCGAAGACCGAACTTTCTGAGTTTCACATTCCGCTTTTGCATCCGTTTACTGCCAGCATTCTGGATTATCTTCCCTCCCGCAGCCTGGTGCTGGTTGATGACCTGTCGCTGGCGGAATCGATGGTCAACGAGGTTGAAGAGCAGGCTGTCAAACTGCGCCATGAGTCAATTGCAGAAGGTACCCTGTCGGCTGATTTTCCCATCCCATACCTGACCTGGGCAGAAGTGTTAGATGCCGTGCAGGGTCATCCATGGGTGGAGATGGGGTATGGCAAAGACAATACTCAGTCATCAGTACCCAGCATGCCCCTGAGGGATATGTTTGGGCATGACCAGCGTTTTGGCGGACGATTGAAACCCTTCATCGAGTATCTTGCCGGTTTGGCGGAGCAAGGCGATGCCGTTTTGGTGGCTACTCGTCAAAAAGAGCGCTTGCAGGAGCTCTGGCGAGAACATTGGGAGATAACGAGCGATAGACCGCAAACCGTCGAATCCATCATCCGCCGTCCAGCGTCCACCGTTGAATTCATTGAAGCCTCGCTTTCGGAAGGCTTTGTTTTGCGTGTAGCCACTTCAGAAAGCTCAGAAAACGCTGAATACATACCAAAACCTCAAGAACATGGCAAGCCTGCCAGTGAATGTTCTTCTGCCGAATTCCCATTTACCCGTCACCAATATCTTCACCTTATTACCGACTCTGAAATTTTTGGCTGGGAACGCCCAATAGCGCGGACGCATCAAAAGCAGGCTGCCGAAGCCCCCGAAGCAGCCTACGGCGACCTGCGCGCTGGTGATTATGTAGTGCATGTGGATTATGGGATTGGGCGTTTTGTCGGGCTGGTGCGGCGCGTTCTGGAGGGTCACGAGCGCGAGTTTCTGGCGGTGGAATATGAGGGTGGGGCGCAGGTCTTTGTGCCGGTTTTCCAGGCTGACCGGCTGACCCGCTACATTGGCGCGGAGGGTGTCCCCAACGTTACCCGCCTGGGAACGCAAGAATGGGCGCATGCCAAAGCCGGAGTCAAAGAAGCCGTCCAAAAAGTAGCAGAAGAACTGCTGGAACTATACGCCAGGCGACAGACCGTCACTGGTTTTGCCTTCGGACCAGATACAGCCTGGCAAAAAGAACTTGAAGACAGTTTTCCCTATGTCGAAACGCCGGACCAGGCCGCAGCGATAGCAGCCATCAAGCGTGATATGGAGCGTCCACGTCCGATGGACCGCCTGTTATGTGGCGACGTGGGCTACGGCAAAACCGAAGTGGCCCTGCGGGCGGCTTTTAAGGCGGTGCAATATGGCAAACAGGTGGCAGTATTGGTGCCAACCACGGTGCTGGCGCAACAGCATTATGAAACTTTCTGCCAGCGTCTGGCGGCTTTTCCAGTCACCGTAGAGATGCTCTCGCGTTTCCGCTCGCCGCGCGAGCAGGCTGAAATTATTCGCAAATTGTTGCTGGGGCAAATAGATATTCTGATTGGTACGCACCGCCTGATTTCCCAGGATGTCGAGTTTAAGGACCTGGGGCTGGTCATCATCGACGAGGAACAACGCTTTGGCGTGACGCACAAAGAACACCTGAAAAAGCTGCGCACCGAGGTCGATGTCCTGACCCTGACAGCCACCCCCATCCCGCGCACGCTCTACATGGCTCTAACGGGGGTACGCGACATCTCGAACCTGAACACCCCGCCCGAAGAGCGCCTGCCAGTTATCACGCATGTTGGGCCATATTCTCCCAAGTTGGTCCGCCAGGCTATTCTGCGCGAGCTGGAACGTGGCGGGCAGGTGTTTTTCGTCCACAACCGCGTCCAGACCATTCACGCTATGAAAATGCACCTTCAACAGCTTGTTCCCCAGGCACGCATCGGCGTCGGTCATGGTCAGATGGACGAGGGCCAGCTTTCAAAGGTCATGCATGACTTTACCGAAGGAAAAATTGACATCCTGCTCTCAACGACCATCATCGAAAGCGGCCTCGATATCCCAAATGCCAACACGCTGATTGTCGACCGGGCCGATACTTTTGGCCTGGCGCAACTCTACCAGCTGCGCGGACGGGTGGGGCGTGGCGCGGCGCGTGCGTATGCCTACTTTTTCCGTCATCGAAAACTGATGCCAACCGCCGAGGGCCAGGAACGATTGGAAGTCATCGCCGAAAATACCCAGCTTGGCGCAGGTTATTCCATTGCCATGCGCGACCTGGAGATTCGCGGCGCGGGCGAACTGCTTGGCCACCGTCAGAGCGGTCAGATTGCGGCCGTGGGTTTCCATCTGTATACCCGCATGCTGGCGGCGGAAGTTAAAAAGTTGAAGGCTGCGGGCTCCATGCTGAATATCTTGCCCGCCGGGGTGGAAGAGGCTGTCTCCAGTGCTCCGCTCTCCGATTTTGAGCGGGAACTGAAAGAGCCGGTCACGGTTGATTTACCGCTGGCAATCGGTATTCCAACATCATATATTCACAGCCAGGATTTGCGCTTGCGCATTTATCGCCGCATTGCTGCCTTGCGCGACGAGCAGGAACTGGAGCCGCTGATGGCCGAATTTACCGACCGCTTTGGCAAACTGCCAGAGATGTTTGAAAACCTGTTTTACCAGATGCGCGTCAAACTGCGCGCTGACGCTGCCGGGCTGGCATCGGTCGGTGTGGAAAACGGCCAAATCGTCCTGCGCTATCCGGCTCTGACAGAGAATATGGCCCAACGAATGCTCTCCGACCTGGGGGTGGGCGTGCGCGGCGGTAAAAATGCCTACTGGTGCAATTTTCTGAAAGAGGATGACTGGCAGGAACGCCTGTTGGAAGTGCTGGACAGGCTGAACAAGCGAGTGATTGATGCGGTGGTCGATGGAAAATTTTTACCCGGCTAGATTGCTTGGTGTTGCTCGGAGTTTGTGCTGCGCGCGTTTTTGATGTATAGTATAAGCATATTCAGATAAATTTACTCTGGTTTTTGTTTTGGGCCTTTGAGCGTTTTTGCCAATCGGAAATCTGCGCGTTGCGGTCACTTTCGAAAGGAGGCACACATGCAATTTGACCTGGTTTTTGAGGGCGGCGGGGCAAAAGGAATGGTTTTCGTCGGCGCCATGGATGAATTTACCCGACGAAATCATACCCATGACCGCTTACTCGGCACATCGGCAGGCGCCATCACAGCCACTTTGCTGGCAGCCGGGTACACTGCCCAAGAAATGCTTGCCGCCCTTGCCGAACAAACCAGCGCTGGTCAGCCGGTTTTTACGACCTTCATGGGTCAGCCGGCTCCTTTGCCCGTCGAAGACTTAAAAAAGGGCGCGCTGGCGCGGATATTTCAGGAACTTGACCTGCCGGTGATTCCTAACGCTTTTGGCATCGAGGAAACGCTGGATGCAGGTTTGCTCAATCTGCTATCTGGGAATGCGATTGGGCGACACCTGCTCTCCTTTGTCGAACGGGGCGGCTGGTTCTCGGCCGATGCATTTGTAGAGTGGATGTCGAAGAGACTCGATTCGGGCGAGTTCCAGGGTCAAAAACGCGCCTTTAGTGGGATGACGCTCAAACAATTCTACGCCGTCACCGCCAAAGACCTCTCGCTGGTTGCCGCGAACGTTACAAAAGGCATTAAACTGGTCCTCAACCATCGTACCGCGCCAGATGTACCGGTTGTGTGGGCCGTGCGCATGTCCATGAGCATTCCCTTCTTGTGGCAGGAAGTAACCTGGAAGGCTGAGTGGGGTCAGTATCGCGGCTTTGACCTGGTCGGCGACGCCATTGTGGATGGTGGCCTGCTCTCTAATTTCCCCATTGAGTTGTTCATCTCCGACCAGAAACCCGTTCAGGCGGTAATGGGGAAAAAGGTCAGCGAGCGTGTACTTGGTATGCTGATTGACGAGTCGATTAACGTGCCCAACGCTCCAGCCATACCAGCCAAAACTGACACCCCGGAAAAGAAACAGCCCATCGCGCAAGTGACCGAACTGGCCACCGTGCAACGACTCATGAATCTGGTCAACACCATGCTTGAAGCGCGCGACAAAGACGTGATTTCTGCATTCGAAGACCTGATTGTTCGTCTTCCGGCAGGTGGCTACGGCACAACCGAGTTCGACATGCCCGAGGAACGCCGCGCTGCTCTTCTGGAAGCCGGGCGCAGCGCCATGAAACGCTACCTCGACCAGATGGAGATGAAAACCGTCTCATTTGCTTTTGACCAGGGCCTCTCTCCCGCCAACCTGGCCGACCAGATGGCGTTGCGGATGTTAGCAAGGTAGCGCCAGCGAATATCCGATTTATTTCCTCGTCACGGGCATCATTCGTCCCGAGCCAAAAGATTTTTCGCTGACCTTCAAAATAATCCCCGCCTGCCAGCGTTTATGCTCTGCCTGACGCATTGCCCGGTTAGACTGATTGGCTTGCACCAGGGCCTCCATCTGTGGCGAAAAAACTTCGTAGTTGAACGGGTCCACTTGCCCTGGGCGCAGTTCGGCGCTGGGCGGGCGTTCGATGATGTAGCGCGAGATGGTATCTTGCTCTATGGAGTTCAGGTATTTTGCCAAATCATACACCTGCGGCTTGGTCAGGTCGCCAAGCGGAGAGAGCGTCCCCGCCAGGTCGCCATACAGGGTTGAATAGCCTGTTGTCAATTCGGTTTTGTTGCTGGTGTTGAGCAGGAATCCGCCAAACTGATTAACGTATGCCATTAGAATCATCATCCGTAGCCGTGCCTGAACGTTTTCCATCAGATGACTTTCAGGTTGGGTGCTTAAGTGAGAAAGCGACTGCTCGGCTGCAGCATGCAGTGATTCGAGCGGCACGACTTCAAACCGGCAACCCAATTTCTCGCACAACGTCTCTGCGCTTTGGGTGGACAGTGGATTCGTGAACCGCGAAGGAATGGCCACGCCGAGGACATGGTCTGCGCCGAGGGCCTTTACCGTCAGAACTGCCGCCACGGAAGAGTCAATTCCTCCCGAAAGACCGAGAACCGCCCGCATCATTCCATTTTTGCGCGCAAAATCGCGGATTCCCAGAATAAGGGCCTGAGCAAGTTCGTGAGAAGTATCCCAGGATGATTGAGACTCTGTACTTTGCAATGGCAGATGCCCAATCTCAAATACTTGCACATCTTCTTCAAACCCTGGCAGGAACGCCACTTCCTCTCCCTGCATCACAAAACTGCGCCCGTCAAAAATCAACTCATCATTGGCGCCAACGGCATTAACAAACACAATGGGCAGCCCGCAGCGCCTTGCGTGATATAACCGCCGCTCCATTATTCCCTGCCGGTAAGGCGAAGCCGCCAGGCAAATGAATATCTCTGCCCCGGCGGCTTTCAGTTCATCTACGGGATGAACCGGGTAGCCTTCATCCCACAAATCTTCGCAAATCAGAATACCTGCGCGCTGTCCACAGATTTGGATAGGCGGGAAAAACCCGCCTGGCACGAACCAGCGCGGCTCATGGAACACATCATAAGCGGGGAGCAGACGCTTGGCAGCGGCCAGGCGCGGTTGGCCGTCTTGCAGCAGCCATGCGGCGTTATGCAGGTTGGGATGATTCGGCAGAGTGGTCTTCGCCAATGCCAGCGAACCAAGCAAAACGGGCGGAAACCTGGTCAAGCGGCCGGCCAAATCGCCGAGCGCGGCCATCGCTGCCCGCGAGAAACTCTCATCCAGGAGAATATCGCGCGGCGGATAGCCGGTTAACGCCATTTCGGGCAAGACAACCAAATTGGGGCTTTGCGCGACAGACTGATGGACGGCTTGCAAAATTCGAGCGACATTGCCCTCCAGGTCTCCCACTGTTGGATTGATTTGCGCCAGGGCAATTTTCATGCGCCCGCCTCGGGGGAAGGAAGGGGCGGAAAGGATGGGACGAGGGGCGCCAAAGTTTCCAGCAAATTCAGCGCCGCCAGAACCGATTCGCGGTTAAAGCAAATCTCATCGCCGAGCAGGAAAGTTTTATAGCCCAGGCTCATCAGAAAAGCCGCATCGCCAATATCTGCGCTATCGGGAACGGGACCATACGACAATGACTTGAACAGACGGCTGGCAACCACTGCCCCTGGGTCGGCCTGGAGAATTTCGCGCAGGGCGGTCACAATGCGGTGCGGGCGCACGACTTCCACATACAGGTCACCACGGGCGGCTATCAGATGACCCTGCCCGGTTTTATGCCTTCGTGCATAGGCCAGGCCGCGCTGCGTTTCAATTTTTAGCAGAAGTTCGGCCCCCGGCAGGATGTTACGCACTTCTTCGGCATCGGAGGGGGTTTCGACGTAAGACAGCATAACTCGGTTCAGGCCAAGCCGTTGCATGGCGCCGAGGTAGGCGCGGTCGGTGTCGGTCAAAGTCCCCTCGATTTGAAGCGAAGGGTGCGGAATGTTGACTGATTCGCCGGGGCCAATCAGGCGGCGCGGGCCGTCTTCCAGAATGAGCCGGTTGCCATCCACCGCCATAATTCGGGCGCGTTCGAGGCCGTCCGCAAACCAGGCATCAACTGGCGTTTGAACTTTGATTCTGTGGCTGATGAAAACTTCGGTATACGGCGGGATGGCTGCTCCGACGACGCGCAACTGCCGTCCTTTCAAATCGACCCATAGCGGTTGACCATGCTTCGCGAGCCGCTCCAACGCCTCGGCAGGGCCTTCTTTGAGCGGCATCACCGTGTTCAGGCGTAATCCGCGCACCATGGGGTGCGCGGCGACTTCGCCGATGAACTCTGCGTATGGCGGGGCGGTGACAATCGCGGAAATCACGTTAATTTAAGCGTGGTGCCACAGTAACCGCACTTAAACAGGCCGCTGGCGGTCGTAGGGATGGGGCCGCCGCAGGTTGGACAAATCAGTTTGATGACCTTGCTGACCTGTTCCACTTTGGATTCATCCTGGCGAGCGCGCATGTTGTTTTGAAAATCGCCAAAATAGCCCCATGAGCGGGCAATTAGTCCCATGGCATAATCAACTGCGCGTTGTTCGTCTTGAATGTGGATAATCTTTTGCGCGCCAATTGCCTTCGACCATTGCGCATCGACCGAATCGCCCGGTTTGCCCGTTGGGCGGCGCAGAAACCAGGTATTCCATTTTTCGGAGACTTGCTTCCAGGCCGCAAACGAGTCGACATCCTGTGCAATGGAATCGCCCAGGTAGTGCTGAATCTGATTGCGTGGGACGATGGGGTGCATGGTAATATCGCCAAAGACAATCAGGAAAGGCATTTCCTGAACATTGGGGGTCTGGACATGGGTATTGACCCAATGCGCAAACAGACCATACGATTCAGGCGCATCTCCGCCGCCGCCTTCGCCGTAGAGCGAGCCAAGTAATTGCTCCAGGTCAAAGCCGCTGGCAAAGGTGGTCACTTGTAACGGCCATCGGTCCACCGCTGCGTCGCCGATGGCCGCAAAGCAGATTTCAACATCGGGGCGGTATTGTGAGAGGGTGTTGTATAGCAAAGGCAGGCGGTCGAAAATTTCGGCAGGCCAGGATGCCATTGAGCCAGACACATCGACGGCGATGATGACCGGATTGAGCGATTCGGTACGGACGATTTTTTGGGGGTCGATAATTTTCTCGTTCGGGCCGCCGCGTGGAACATAGGCGCGGGGGCCGGCGGCTTTGGCTTTTTCGGCAGCTGCTGCGCGGGCCGATGACGCAGGCGCGGGAACGTAGGCATATTTACCAGAGCCGTACCACTTGCTGGTATCTTCATCCCATGAATACATAAAAATCTCTCCTTTGGTGTTTTTCGCAGGCGCCAATCACCTGAAGATGGTCTGGGCCAGCGTTGCCAGCCCAAATTCTTCACGAAAGCGCGTATCGAGACGATTTTCCACGATATAACTGGCGATGCACTCGGGAACTAGTTCCCGCCAACCTTCGCCGCAAGCCATTGCATGGCGCACCTGCGTGCCATCGAGGCGAATTCGCTCATGTAACGGAATCAGGCCGACAGGCCGGATGACGCGGTAATCGTTTTCAAGCAGGTGGGCAACGTAGGGGTTGTCAGTCAAAAAGGCATCGAGCCTTCCAAAGATGTCCAAAATCATCAAGCGCCAGCGTGGCCCATCATCCAGGTCGGGAACAGGAATGAGGGTGTAATTCTCAAACCCTTTCAGCGCAAGATGCAACATATCGGTGGTTTCGGCCAGGGTAAAGGGATTGCGCAGATTGTAGCGGTTCGAACTGCCAATGCCAATCAGCGCATGTTCAGATTCCTGGCACAGGGCGCGCAGGACAGGCAGATGCCCTTTGTGGACAGGCTTCCAGCGCGCAACCATGCCGATACGAGAGAATGCTGGCATGGCAATATTATACCTGTCTGCGTAGATAAGTTTGATATTTGACAAATAAAACATTTGTTCTATAATTAAAGAGATGGAACTGATATCACGCCTGAAACTGCTCTCTGACCCGATGAGTTTGGAACCTGCCGAGGAACGCCCTCGCGCCGGAACTTCCCCGCTGAAACCGCACTCCTGTCCCGAGGGGCTTTTTGTGCATCCCGCGCAATTGCCTGGCGGCAAACAGATTCTGCTCCTCAAGACTCTGCTCACTTCAGCCTGTGAACGCGACTGTTACTACTGTCCATTTCGAGCAGGGCGCGATTTTCGCAGGGCCACCTTTCAACCTGAAGAATTTGCCCGACTATTTATCCAACTTGTGCAAAAACGCGCCGCCGAAGGAATTTTCCTGAGCAGCGGTATTGCTGGGGGCAGCGTGCGCACCGAAGATAAATTGCTGGAGACTGCTGATATCCTGCGCAACAAACTCGGCTTTCGTGGTTATATTCACTTGAAAATTATGCCTGGCGCCGAGCGTGACCAGGTGTTGCGCGCCATGCAGTTGGCGGACCGGGTTTCAGTTAACCTGGAAGCACCTAACACCGCGCGGCTGGCAAAACTGGCCCCACGCAAAGCGTTCATTGAGGAACTCTTGCAGCCCTTGCGCTGGGTCGAGGAGATTCGGCGTTCCACCTCACCCACCTCTGCCTGGAACAGGCGCTGGCCCTCTACAGTCACCCAATTCGTAGCGGGCGGCGCCGATGAAAGCGACCTGGAACTGCTGACCACCACCGATTGGTTGAACAAAAACGTTGGCCTGAAACGAGCCTATTTCTCGGCCTTTCACCCTATCCCCAATACGCCGCTGGAAAACAAAGCCGCCATTGACCCGTTGCGCGAACACCGTCTGTATCAGGCCTCGTTCTTGTTGCGCGATTATGGCTTCGACCTGGAAGAATTGCCCTTCACCACCGAAGGCAACCTGCCTCTGCCCGCCGACCCCAAGCTGGCCTGGGCGCAAATCAACCTGACCGAAAAGCCGCTTGAAATCAATCGGGCTGGGCGGCGCGAACTGTTGCGCATTCCTGGTATTGGGCCCAAAGGCGCAGATGCCATCCTGCAAGCCCGCCGTCACGCCACACTGCGCGAACTCACCTCGCTTAAAAAACTTGGCATCGCGGTTGAACGCGCCGCGCCTTTCGTCTTGCTCAATGGCAAGCGCGCGGCATATCAGGAGCGGTTGTTTTAATCTCAACTTTTCCTTGACTCATTCCCCTGTCCGTTTCCTAAATCCGTTCTGCCTTCTTGACCACATACTCGTCATAGACTCGCCGCAGCAAGCGAGCAATCTCGCCTACCTGTCCAGTCCCCACTGGCTGACCGTCGATTTCCGTCACCGGAACCACCCCGCGCCCGCTGGACGTGATGAACGCCTCATCCCAGGTTGGCAGTTCCTCCACGCGCGGCGCGCGATATTCGATACCGATTCCGTTTGAGCGTGCCAGGCGCAGCACGTAACGGCGCGTGACCCCCAGTAAAATCCCATTCTGCGCCGTAATGATACAGCCGTTCTTCACCGCGTAAAAGTTGCTAGTCAGTCCCTCCAGGATTTTACCCCTCCGCGTCATCAGAGCCTCGTAAGTCCCGCTTTTTTGGATGAATTTTCGCGCCTGGTCGCTCGCGCCGATAAAGGAGGTCGTCTTCAGCCGCGGCGTTTTCCGTTCAACTGGCGACAGGACGACCCGCACGCCTCGCTGGTAAACCGTTTCATCGGGCGCTTTCAGCGGCTCCAGCGCAAGGAACGTCTCCCCAGCCTGCTCCGTTGTGGATATGGTCATTCGCGCCCGCGCTTCCTCGGCATCAAAATTGCGTAACGTCTCTCGCAGCGCAGCACGCAATTCAGATGGAGAGACTGCGGCCTGAATACCGATGGCTGATAATGGGCCATACAACCGGTGCAAGTGCATTTCCAACCCAAGCACCTTTGTCCGGCCCGCATAAGTGCGGAAGGTGGAATACAATCCCTGCGGCAACTGGCGTGAAACGGTGTCCAGCGAGGACATGTCCTCTAAAACTATTTCATGGGGTTCGGGGAGCAATGCATAAAGTTTCATAGCGTGATTATAAGCAGATTCCCCATTGAAATAAACAGCCCTAAACGACTTTCGAATCGCCATTGGCCATAATGGAAAGAGTGGTTAGACAAATATCTAAAAATACCTTGACAGGTCTCGCAAGAAAATGATAAACTACACCCCGTTAATCTTATTCTAATTCTAACGAAAGGAGGCCGCACTTCATGTCGAATCGTGTTTTGAGCACCAAATCTCTCGTCGTTCGCCCCGATGGGACGATTCCTTATCGAAGTGCGCCTGTTGACAATTAACTGTCAACTTCCTGTGTCTTTGTGGTTTACAAGTCACGGCGCACCAACGCCGTGACTTTTTTATTGTATATTGCGGAATTTATTCCGCGCTACGGAGAAGAAAAATGGCAACTTTAGCATCATCTCAACCATCCACCTACTTCGACTTCCGCAAAGCAATTGCGGCCAACCGCCTGAAAGGCCTCTGGCGAGTCATGACAGGCTACCACCTGTCTTATGGCGGGGCGGTGCTTGCTCTGTCGATTTCGGCGCTTGCAAAAACCGCAACCCTGTTTGTACTGCGCTACTTTGCCGACCTGGTGAGCGGGGCGTCCTCGCCATCTCTCTTTGGTTTTGCAGGACATGGGGAAGGCGCAGACCTTGGGCAAACCTTCCTGCTTATCGGCCTGGCCTTTGTAGGTCTGGCGGCAGTCGAAGGAGGGTTTGCCTTCCTGTCGGGGCGGCTGGCCGCCTACACTGCCGAAGGCATTACGCGCCGGTTGCGCAACTTCCTGTTCGACCACATCCAACGGCTGAGTTTCAGTTATCACAGCACCACGCCCACCGGCGACCTGATTGAGCGCGTCACCTCTGACGTAGATGCGCTGCGCCGCTTTTTTAGCGAGCAGGCCATTGGCGTAGGACGCATTTTGCTGCTGTTTTTCATCAACTGGGCTGCCATCCTGAGTTTGAACGTTAAACTCGGTCTGGTTTCGGTTATCTCCATCCCGCCTATCCTGTTGGTTTCATTGTGGTTCTTTAAGAAAGTCACCAAAGCCTATGAGAAATACCAGGAACAGGAAGCCGCACTCTCGACAGCTTTGCAAGAAAACCTGACCGGCGTGCGCGTGGTGAAGGCCTTTGGCCGCCAGGAGTACGAAAAAGGCAAGTTTGAGAAAGAGAACTGGGGCAAGTTCTTGAAAGGGAAAATCTTGCTCTTCATGCACTCCCTGTTCTGGCCGCTCTCAGATATTGTCTTGGGTCTGCAAATGTTAGGAGGGTTCGTCTTTGCCGGGCTGATGGTTATCGATGGTGAAATTACCGTTGGCACTTACCTGGCCTATGTTGGCCTGGTGGTCTGGCTTATCTGGCCAATTCGCAACCTGGGCCGTCTGATTGTGCAAACCTCCACGGGCATGGTTTCTTATGGCCGCCTGCTGGAAATTATGAAGCAGGAACGCGAGGACTTGTTTGGCGGCAAAGTGCATCCTGCCAGCCCGGTCAAGGGTGAAGTGACCTTCGATAATGTCTCGTTTATGTATTCAGACGGCGAAACCGATGTGCTGAAGAATGTTTCTTTCACAGTAAAACCCGGGCAATCGGTGGCGCTGATTGGCTCTACTGGCTCTGGCAAAACTTCGCTGGTCAACCTTCTGCCGCGTTTCCATGAATACACGGGCGGGCGCATCTTGATTGATAACATCGACATCCGCGACTACCCGCGCGAGTATCTGCGCCAGCAAATTGGCATCGTTGAGCAGGAACCTTTCCTGTTCAGCCGCTCCATCCGAGAGAACATTGCCATTGGCGTTGACCGAAAAGTAACCGACGAGGAGATTGAAGCCGCAGCCAAAGCCGCAGCCATTCACGAGGCCATCCTGTCCTTCCCAGATGGCTACAAAACCATTGTTGGCGAGAAGGGCGTGACCCTCTCTGGCGGGCAAAAACAGCGCGTGACAATTGCCCGCACCATTTTGAAGAACCCGCGTATCCTTATCCTGGATGACTCGACTTCCAGCGTAGATACCGAAACTGAAGCGGAAATTCGCCAGGCTTTGAATCGCCTGATGGAGAACCGCACCACATTCATCATCGCTCATCGGATTCAGTCTGTTATGAACGCCGACCTGATTGTGGTCCTCGACAAAGGCGAAATTATCCAGATGGGCACCCATGAAGAACTCGTTGCGCAGGATGGTATGTATCGCAAGATTTATGACATCCAGACGCGGGTCGATGATGAATTAGCAAATGAAATTGCATCTTTTGAATCATGAGTGGAAATTCATTTTTGCCGCTCTACATTCTGTATTGGAGACAACATGTCTGACGAACTCTATGAACTCGAAGAAGAAGAGCATACCAGTCCTCTCACCGGGCCAACCTTCCGCCGCATTCTTGGTTTGCTTAAACCACACTGGATGTGGGTGGTGGGCTTTATCGTCACCATTGGTCTGACCTCTGGCCTGGATTCGCTCTTTACCTACATCAACAAGCACATGATTGATGACGGAATGATGATGGGCGACCGCGCCACGCTCTATCGTCTGGCAATCTATTATGGGGTTTTGCAAATTATCCAGGCCGGGCTGGTGTTCGCATTCATATACCTGGCCGGCGTGCTCGGTGAGCGCATCCAATATGACTTGCGCAAGATGATGTTCGCGCACTTGCAAGACCTGTCTCTGTCTTACTATGCCCAAAACGCAGTCGGACGTTTGATGGCACGAGTGACTTCTGACTCGGGGCGCGTGGCTGACCTGATGACCTGGGGATTGGTGGATACGACTTGGGCTTTTATGAATATCACAACTGCGACGGCCTTTATGCTCATCATCAATTGGCGGCTGGCGCTGGTGGTTTTCGCAATTGTGCCAATCTTGCTCTTTATTGCAGTGCAGTTTCGCAAAAAGATTTTGGTCGAATTTCGCGCATCCCGGCGCGCCAACTCAAAAATTACAGGCGCATTTAATGAAAACATCCAGGGCGTGCGGGTGGTTAAAGCGCTTGGGCGCGAGGATGAAAACCTGAAAGAGTTTCAGGGATTGACCGACAACATGTACCGCGCATCATACCGGGCAGCCTGGCTCTCAGCGCTCTTTCTGCCAACCGTGCAGGTCATCTCCGCTATCGCGCTTGGAGTCATTGTCTGGTATGGAGGGTTCCAGGCCTCAGCCGGCCTGCTAACGATTGGCGGCATTCATGCCTTCGTTTCATATCTGACGTTCATTATGTGGCCAATCCAAGACCTGGCGCGCGTTTATGCCGAAATGCAACATTCCATTGCATCGGCAGAACGAATCTTCAAATTGCTCGATAGCCAACCAGAAGTTCATAACCAACCCGGCGCGGTCGATGCCGAAACCCTGCTCGGTGAAATCGTTTTCGACCATGTTAGTTTCTATTACGAAGACCGTAAACCCGTCCTCACCGATTTCACGCTCAAGGTGAATCCTGGCGAGACCATTGCCATCGTTGGTCCTACCGGCGGCGGCAAATCGACCATCGTCAATCTCCTGTGTCGATTCTATGAGCCGCGTGAAGGTGAAATCCGCATCAATGGGCGTAATTACACCGAATATACTCTGCACAGCATTCACAACAAAATCGGCATTGTGTTGCAAACCCCACATCTTTTTAGTGGAACCGTGCGCGAGAACATTCGTTATGGACGGCTCTCTGCCACCGATGCTGAAGTGGAGGAGGCTGCCAAGATTGCTGGAGCGCACGACTTCATCATCACGCTCGAAAAAGGCTATGAGCAGAATGTTGGTGAGGGTGGCAACCTGCTCTCCGTCGGGCAGAAGCAACTTATCAGCCTGGCGCGCGCAGTACTGGCAAAGCCAGAACTCTTCATCATGGATGAAGCCACATCCAGCGTTGATACGCTGACGGAAGCCCTCATCCAAAGGGGCATGGAACGGCTGATGGCGGGGCGCACATCTTTCGTCATCGCTCATCGCCTCAGCACTATCAAACGCGCCGACCGCATCATCGTCATTGAAGAAGGCCGCATTGCAGAAATGGGAACTCACGCCGAACTTCTGCGCCAGCATGGACATTACTATCGCCTGTATACCCAGCAGTTCAAGTTTGAGCGCGAGTTGGAATACTCTGCTGCGGCGATGGTACCGGCCATCAAATAATCACATCGACTCCCCCAAATTCTCGGCGGTTCGCTTTCGAGGTGAGAATTTGGGGGAGTTTTTTATCATGGTTTCTGCTAGGGCAGGGGGATGGTTTTGTTACATTTTGTTACATTCGTGCAATCCGTTTACCACATCAGGTTTTCCTTTATTTACCCAGCGCAATTTTATTCCTGGCTACCTGCAGCAAGAGAGAGAGGGGGAGGGGCATCCTGGGCGTTTGATGGCTGGAAATTCAGAGAATGCTGCTTTCGAGCAACCATCAGGTGGCTCTTTACTGGTTTGCCAGAAACAGACAGTTACGGTCGCTCAAAGAGGGGATTGTTTTTGGGGCGCAATTGAGTATAATCTTATTTATGATTCACTTAAGTATAATTAATGAAAGCATAAATAAAATATCTGAAATGTATACTGCTGCATGCTGGTTGCGCAAGGCCACTTAAAAAAGCGCGTTAGATTAGAACAGAAAAATACTCCGAGAAATCTGCGGCGCGGGTGTCGGAAAAATGTTTCGCGGTAGTAGTAAAACCTGCTCCAGGTTGTCCTCTTTCGATGTCGCCTGGAGCGGCACTCCCCCAAAATCGTTTGCTTTCATTGATGCGAATGAACCACATACAAATTTACAACAATATGAATACTATGCGAAATTATCTAACGAGTATGCGCATTAGAAGAACCCTGCAACATGGAGAGAAGCAATGAACGAAACGATTACCATTCATGATGCCATCCAAAAATACCTTGAAATGGTCGAAACCGCGCGCAGCAAAAATACATCGGACACTTATCGATATGCGATGCAGGCTTTCGCGCGCCTGCTGGCCGATAACAAAATCGATGCAGCGGCGACTCCCGTTGCTGATTTGCGCGAGGATGCGGTGAGTTGGTTCGCAATCTGGCTCAAAGGTCATGCTCCTGCCACTGAACGGCTCTACCTGCAAGCCGTAATGGGCTTTTACAAATTCCTTTCTGCCGAAAAATTGGCCACCCCTACCCTGCCGCGCATCGAGCAATTAATTCAGATGCGCTCTCGCAAAGCTGGTCAGCGCTTGCCGCAGTTCCCACGCGAGGCAATTGAACAGGTGCTGGCGTATATCACCGCTCTCCCCTGCCCCACGGAACTGCCTGGCAATGCGCGTCGAGCGACGAATTCCGAAACGGAACAACTGCGAATCCTGCGTGACCGGGCATTCCTGATGACGCTGGCAGATACGGGCCTGCGCGTGCATGAAGCCTGTGGCCTTCGGCGTGGCGATATTGACTGGAATGAGGGGCGGGCGGTTATCGTTGGCAAGGGCGATAAACAGGCCGTGATTCGCTTCTCTCGCCGGGCGCTTCAATCTCTCAAGGAATATCTCGATGCACGCGCAAAACTGGATGGCGGTTCGGGGCGGCCGCTTGGCTCGCTGCCGCTTTTTGCCCGGCATGACAAGGGCGCGGGGAAAAAAATCAAGCCAGTTACAACTGCTACTGGCAGAAACATCGTCGAGGCGCGGGTACGCCAGGCGCTGGGGGACCAATCGGTCGGAAAAATTACCCCCCACTCCTTTCGGCACTACTTTGTTACAACAGTGCTTCGGGCTTCGGGCAATCTCAAACTGGCTCAGGAGTTAGCTCGCCATGCCAACATCACTGTTACGCAGCGATATGCACACCTGAGCGATGACGAGTTGGACCGGGGCTACCATGAGATTTTTGAGCAAGACTAAACCAATGAGGATTCAAGTTGTTCAAGCAGATTAATGGCTAACTGAGCGGACTCCACAACATGGACAGGAGCATTGCCAGGAAGAACATCAAAGCGGCAATAGCGGTAAAGAAAACGCTTAACTCGGTCAGTTCGGTTTTGGTGATAGTTTCGGTGGGCAGATTCTGGAAGACATCTTGCAGTTCGGTTGCACTCTCGGCAGCGAAGTAGGCGCCGCCGGTCAGGTCAGCGACTTCCTGCAGGGTTTCCTCGTCAATGCCGCGCCTGAAGCCGCCCGGGTTGCCGCCTCCTCCGCCAAAGTTGCCGCCGCCAAAGCGAAAAGGCTGGCTATTTGGATTATCCGGGTTGCAGTTAAAGGGGGAGTCGTTGCTTTCGGTGCCATAACCAATGGTGTAAACGCGCAAACCACGCTCCAGGGCCTGCTGGGCAGCATCGAGCGGGTGCGGTCCGATGTTGCTGACGCCATCGGTCAGCACGACGATGATGGCTGGATGATATGCACCTGGCTGGAAGGGTGCGAGCGGGCTGGATGCGCTCGGGCCAAAGGTGCTGGGTGGGATGTTCTCATCAAACTCTGCCAGAGCATCAATCGACTTAAGAATTCCGCTGCCAATGGCAGTTCGGCGGGCGGGCTGTAACAGCTCAACCGCTTTGAATAATAACTCGCGGTCGCTGGTGGGCGGCTGGAGGACAGCCGCAAAGCCGGCAAAGGCTACAATGCCAATTTCAGTGCCTGCGCTTTGTTGTTCGATGAAGGTGCGCGCCGCCGCTTTGGCCGCTTCCAGACGGTTAGGCGGAATATCAATGGCGCACATGCTCAGAGAAACATCAATCGCCATGATGATGGTTCGCTTGTCGGTTGGCAAGGTGACAACCGACACCGGGCGAACCAGAGCCAGTATCAATCCGGTCAGGGTCAACAGGAACAGAACAAAAGGAATGTGCCTTTTCCAGCGCGAACGCTCTGGGTTGGCTGCGCGCACTAGCGAAAGCGAAGGATATCGCACAGTAAATCGCTTGCGGCGGCGCAGAATCCAGATGTAGAACCCGACCAGGATAGGAATCAGTCCAAAAAGGTAGAAAAATCCAGGCCAGAGAAAATTCATTGCATCTCCTTATGGCATGTGCCCAAACCAGACGAGCGAGAGGAGCCCTCCGATGAGCAGTAACAGGATACTTAGACCGGCCAAGAGGGCGGTAATTTCGGTGTTCTCTTGCCGAACGACTATTTGCGGTTCAATTTGTTCATAAATGACTCGCAGGTCGTCTTGGCTGGCAGCACTGTAGTAGTTTCCACCCGTTAGAGAGGCGATTTCACGCAGCATGGCTTCGTCCAGTTGAGTGTGGATAAGGAAGCCTTCCACTTCGAGCGTTGTTCCGTTTGGATGGCCAACCCCGATGGTATGAATCCGAACCCCGCGCCGAGCGGCCTGACGGGCGGCTTCCAATGGGTCGGGGTTGGTGGTGTTCTCGCCATCCGAAATCAGGACAATCACAAATGGCGATGTCGTCCCCGGCGGGGCAGGCGCTGGCGCAGGTACAAGTTCAGGTGGGAAGTCGCCGGGGTCTTCAGGCGCTTGCAAGGTCAATTTGTCTATCGTATCCATCGCAACCAGGATTCCATTGGCAAGCGATGTACTGCGCTGTGGCCCCAACCGGTCCAGCGCGGCCAGGATGGCCTGGTCATCGCCGGTGGGCGGTTGAACCGAAAACCCGCCGTCGCTAAAAGCCACTACGCCAATTCGCACGACGGAGGGCTGGCTTGCGACAAACTCGCTGGCCACCAGCTTTGCTGCTTCGAGGCGGGATGGTTCGACATCCTCGGCTGCCATACTGCCGGAGGTGTCGAAGGCCAGGACGACGATGCCTTCGCGCTTGGGCAGGCTGAGCGTCATCTGCGGGCGAGATAAGGCGAAGAGCAGGAATAGAATCGCAGGAATGTGGCTGCGAATTCCCGGTCCGTGGCTCTGCCGGGCTGCGTCCTGTTTCAGCCAACCGAAATCACCATAGCGGATGGCAAATTGCCTGCGCCTTTGCAAAACCCGCAGGTAAAGGACGACCAGCAAAGGAAGGGCGATGAGCAGCCAGAGCATGGCTGGCCAGAGGAAGGTCATCAGGGGTACTCCATAATCTATGCTTCAAAGCCCAGGGACCTGGATGGTTTGGATGGTCTCATTTCGACGTTTTTCACGCAATGCAGCAAAGCGAACAATCACCCGTACCAGGTCGTCGCCGGTGGAAAGTGGTAAAAGGTCAATACCGGCGCGTTTGAAGGTGTCGGCAAGAATGGTCTCGCGTTGGCGGGCAGCCTCAACAAATCGCTGGCGGAAGCCAGTATCGTGGGTATCGACATAAAGTTGCTCGCCGGTTTCGGCGTCTTCCAGGACAAGCGGGCCGACATCTGGCAGTTCAATTTCGCGCCGGTCCCATAGGCGAACAGCAATGACTTCGTGATGACGCTGGAGAAGATTGAGAGGCTTTTCCCAGCCAGGCACACTGATAAAATCTGAGATGATAAAAATTAGCGAGCGGCGTTTAATAACCCCCAGACCCTTGTTCAACAGGGGCGCCAGGTCGGTGAAGGGCGCGTGTTCCAGTCGCGGCTGGTTCAAGAGGTCGTTTATCACGCGCAAGACCTGTATGCGCCCGCTGCGCGCCGGGATGACTTTTTCGACGGTATTCCCGCTGTAGAACATAGCACCAACCCGATTGCCATGTCGAGTGAGCAGGCGCGCAATGGTGGCGACGAAATCTACCAACAATTCGCGCTTGATATGGCCGGTCGTGCCAAAATCGACCGATGGGCTCAAGTCGAGCAGGAACCAGGCTGTCACTTCGCGCTCCTCGACGTATTGCCGGACATAGAGCGAATCCATTCGGGCCGAAACGTTCCAATCAATGTAGCGGATATCGTCTTCGGGCTGGTACTCGCGCAGGTCGGCAAAATCGACGCCGTAGCCATAGAACAGGCTGCGATAATCGCCCTGCATGAGGCCGTCCAGGCGGCGAATCACCTGCCAATCGAGCCGGCGCAGGATTCGTTCAGGCGTTGGCGCGGAGGTTGTAGTGGTCATACAATGGCACCGCCGGAATCGGCAGGCGGTCGAGAATCTTTTTCAGGATGTCATCGGCGGAGACATTATCGGAAAGCGCTTCGTAGGACAACACCAGACGATGACGGATGACATCGAGCGCCATGTCGAGTACATCCTGGGGAAGCGCGTAGGAGCGCCCACGTACGAAGGCCAGGGCTTTGGCGGTCAGAATCAGGTTAATCGATGCGCGCGGGCTGGCCCCAAAGCTGATGTAATGTTCTAATTCCTTCAATCCAATTTCGGATGGCTTGCGGGTGGCCGTCACCAGGCGGACGGCAAATTCAATCAATGACGGGTCGACGTATATTTGGTCGGTTTTTTTCTGCAATTCGACCAGCTCGGTGGTTGTCAGCACTTTTTGAACGGTCTGCGCTGTTCCAGTCATTCGTTCGACGATGACGAACTCCTCCGTTGGGCTGGGATAGCCAACCAGTACCTTGAGCATAAAGCGGTCAACCTGCGCTTCTGGTAAAGGATATGTTCCTTCGGTCTCGATAGGGTTCTGAGTTGCCAGCACAAGGAAGGGATTAGGCACGGCGTGCGTCTCGCGGCCAATGGTTACCTGGCGTTCCTGCATCACTTCGAGCAAGGCACTCTGTACTTTGGCCGGGGCGCGGTTGATTTCATCGGCCAGCAGCAGGTTGGTGAAGACCGGGCCAAGCAGGGTGTGGAATTCACCGCTTTTCTGATGGTAAATACGCGTTCCAATTAAATCCGCCGGGACCAGGTCAGGCGTGAACTGGATGCGTTTGAACTCACCGCCAATCGATTCAGCCAGAGTTTTGATTGTCATCGTCTTGGCCAGGCCAGGGACGCCCTCAACCAGGATGTGCCCGCGCGCCAACAGGGCCACTACCATCCGCTCCAGCAGGTGGTCTTGCCCAACGATGATTTTCTTGACCTCGTACAGCACACGTTCCATAGGGAGTTTGTTTTCGGTGGGATTGGAATTCATTCAAATGCTCCTTTGTTGTCTGTCCAGATTGGTGCCGCGCAGGCTGAATTGTTGAACATGAGAGAATTAATACGGCGGAGCGCCGCCCATTGCCTCCAGCGCGACATTAATCGGCACGGCAAAGCCAATGCCAACGAAAAAGTTCTGTTTGGATGGATTAATCAGCCCGGTGACAATCCCAATGACGTGCCCAGAACGGTTGAGAAGTGGCCCGCCGGAGTTTCCCGGGTTGACCGCCGCATCGAACTGAATCATGCCATCAATTTCGACACCACTCTCTGGCATTCGGAAAACCCGGTCGAAGCCCGAGATGATCCCTGCGCTCATGGAACTGTACAGGCCAAAGGGATTTCCTACTGCGTATGCCTCGTCGCCAACCTGGGTCGCATTGGGATTGCCCAGCACTGCCGGAATGAGAATTTCGGGCGGCTTGGTAGCCTTAATGACGGCGATATCACGCTCTGGCATGGCTGCCACCATGAGCGCGCCCGATTCACTGCCATCGAAGAAAGTCAGTTTAACCTTCTTTGCGTCCCCAACAACATGCAGGCTGGTCAGGATGTTAGCCTGGGCATCGATGATAACCCCGCTGCCCAGGCCAACATCGCCAGTTTCGCTGTGATTCTCTCCGGTAGTCTGAATGAGAACCAGGGAGGGCTGGATGATGCGATAGACCTGCGAGGAGTAGGAAGGCTCGGGCGTGGCGGAGGCCAACACTTCGAGAACTTTCTCTTTTACGTCACGTTCTGTGAGCGGCGCGGGCATAGGGCGGATGGTCTGGTATAGGAAAATGCCCAAAAATGCGGCCAACGCGCCCGCCGCGAAAGGTGCAGCTCCCCTCACCCACTTGCGTATTTGTTGCCATTTGAGAATGGTTGTTTCTCTCATAATATTTTTATGTCAAACGGATTGGTTCTTGTCAGACTATAGCATTTTCCCCTGTAAGATAAATTAGATAAAGGTGAGAATAATTATACGATTTGGCAACGATTTCTCGCCGATGCCTTGAAATTAAGTCAAAATACACTCATCATGAAGTATAGAATCGTTCCCCCCCCCAAATCCTGAACATCCGGCGGGCGTTCACTGCGCACCAGGATGTTCAGTGCTGCAACCGCAATCATTTTTTACCCCAACAATCGCTGGTTTATCTCCTGCACTTCGGTCTGATAGCGCAAAAGGTCGTCATGCAGGCGGGTGGTATCATCTCCGTAGCGCAGACGGCGAGCCAGGAAGGCGAATTCTTCGCTCTGATAGGGGGGAACGGTGACGTCTTTGGCGTGTCCACGTACGACGCGCAGAGAATCGATGAGCCAGCGTAGGAAGGTGTGGGCTTTGCGCAGGGTGGTGTAATCGGCTTCGGAAAGAATTCCTGCCTGGCGCAAGGCGGTCATGGCTTCGCGGATGTTGGTGACACGCAGGGAGGGGTTGTTTGCGCCGTAGTTGATTTGCAGGCCTTGAATCAGGTATTCGATATCCACCAGTCCGCCAGGACTGAATTTGGCATTGAATGTGCCGCCCGTAACCAGATGACGCACCTGGCGCTCGCGCATGGCGCGCATGGCGGTTACGTCGAAGGCGCCGCCGTGATAGACATATTCATCGCGCAGACGGCAGAGTTCCGCGCCGAGGGCCGGGTCACCGGCGATGGGGCGTAGTTTGACCAGTGCCTGTCGCTCGTAAGCCCAGGCCGGGCCGCTGGGGGCGTAGTAGCGGCGGAACGATTCTAGTGAAACAGCCATGCTGCCAGCTTTTCCGTAGGGGCGCAGTTGTAAATCGATTTGGAAGATTCCCTCCTGGCGGGCCTGAATGGCTGCCAGAACCGCCTGCGCGAGTTTTTCGTAATAATCGCCAATGTCAGGAATAGATTCGAGAGCGGACGGGGAATCGGATAAACGGATGCTGGAATCGGTTTTGGGAACGGATGGGGACTGCAGACGAAATAGGGAAATGGAGGGGTCGTAGACGAACATCAATTCGATATCGGATGCAAATCCCAATTCGCGCCCGCCGCATTTTCCAAGCGCAAGAACGGATAGGCCGGGAATGAAGGATGCAGTGGATGCTGTACCGGATAAAGCGGAGGCGATTCCATATTTGGCATTTATCTCAGCGCGGCAATGCTCCAGAGCGGTAGTGATGACGACTTCGGCCAGGTCGGTGAGTTCGGCGGCGAAGTCCCAAAATTCAGCGGTCAGGCCCAGGATGTGGCGCATATCGATTCGGAAGAGTTCGCGGTCTTTGAAGGCGTTGAGGACTTCGCGCCAGTTGGGGTATTTGCTTTCACCCAAAGAACAGGTTTCGATTGCCAGGGCAAGTTCCGTTTCCAGGTTGGCGCGCGGTCTGGCGGCGGCCAGCGATTCGACATCGCGCACAACCGGGAACAGGTTGGCGTATTGCATTCGGAGAAAGTCGTCCCACAGGAAGTCGCTCACACCAAGAACGCGCGCAAGGGCTTTCAGAACATCGGAGCGTTCGAGCGAGGCGATTTCATCGGGCCAGTTGGGACGTTGAAAGAGCTGGTAGATGAACTCGCGGAAGTGCAGCAGGGCGGCTTCGGGATTGGGGGAATGCGGCAGAAGGTGAGTGAAGTGCTTAATCAGCACGATGGCGGCGCGCAGTTCACGCTGTTTTTGGGGCGATTCGATTTTGCGGCCATCCGAATCGGTGACGTAGAGGACATCCTGGACGCGGCTTCCCACTGTGCGGACGACCATGCGGGCAATGTTGGTGCGGGTGAAGGCCAGGGCGTTGGTGAATTCGTACAGGAAGCCAACAGTGTCGGGCGCGTCAATGCGCAGGACGGTGTAACGCTCTGATGCGGCGTTGTCAATTTCAATATCTATGGGCAGAAGCGGGGAAGATTTGCCTGGAACGGACTGGAAAGCCGCTCCCACCCGTTTGGCGAGCATTCCGCGCGCTTCGCGGCGCTGTCCGGCGCGGAGTTTGGCGAGCAGGTCGTGGAGCTCGAGGGTGTAGCGGTCCCAAATTTCGGGGCTGTGCGGCTCAAGGAAGACGGATTTAACGGTGAATACGTCTACGATTTTGGGGTGCGAAGGCTGGGGCGAGGAATCGGCCCGGGTACGGCGAGACAGGTTGCGGCCCGGCTGAAGTCCGTTCAAGGGGCGCGAAGGCTGGGGCGCGGCTTCATCCGGTTCGTAGGTAAAAACGTCACCATCCAGGATATTGAAACCATGCACGAAGAACAATCCACAGATGACGGAGAGTTCGCCAGGGAAGTCGTAGCCGACTATGGTGACGCGCCAGGTATCGCCGCGAGGGCTCAGTCGAACGGTTGATTCGTCACGGGCGACGGCTTCTACCACTGCCGGGACGGTTTCATTCAACTTTTGGGCGAGCGCGGCGTGATGCTGGATTTCAGCAGGCGAAAATATCTCGCTGTAGGAGGCGTCCATGCGCGAGATGTGCTGGCGGACGAGCGGGGAGGGTTCGTCGGTCATGGGTTCGTTTCCTATTTGGCGCAGGTAAACGGCGCGGATGGCGCGGCAGTGTTCCTGGTAGCGGGCCAGGAAGGTTTCGCCATCGGGGAAGCCCAGGCGGCGGGCAAGCAGGGTGATGGCGCGCGGCTCGGAAGGCAAGGTGTAGGTCTGCCGGTAGTCCATCATTTGCAGGTAGTGTTCGATGGTGCGCAAGAAGATGTAGCCGTCGGTGAGGATGCGGGCATCGGCAGGAGAGAGCAGCCCGGCGGCGCGCAGGCGCGGCAGGGCCTTGAGCGTGGCGCGGGTGCGAATTTGCGGATACTGGCTGACGTAGGCCAGTTGCAGGTATTGAACGACGAATTCGACATCGCGGATGGAGCCAGCGCCGAGTTTAACTTCGCCCCAAGTGCGGCCTTTTTCGCGCAGGAATTCTTCGGTGCGCTGTTTCATGGCAAAGACCCCCACGCGGATTTCTTCGGGCGGCAGGCCAAAGATGTGGGGATGGACAGACTCGCGCAATTGTTCACCTAATGAAAGGTCCCCGGCAATGGGACGGACTTTGAGAAGGGCTTGTTTTTCCCAGGGGCGGGCGTGCTGTTCGAGATATTTCAGGTATCCGGCCAGCGTGGGGACGAGCGGGCCGTCTTTGCCCCAGGGGCGCAGACGCATATCCACCCGGTACAGGAAGCCTTGCGCGGTGGTTGCGGAAAGAATTTCGATGAGTTTTTGGGCGAGGGGCAGGTAATCTATCGATTCCTCGCGGGCGAGGAAGAGCAGGTCAATATCGGAGGAGTAGTTGAGTTCGCGCCCGCCCAGTTTGCCCATCGCGAGGACGGTGAATCCGTCATGAGCGATGCCGGTCTGTTTCGATGCCAGGTTGAGACTGACCCGAATCAGGGCAATGGCAAGGCGCGAAATCTGCGAGACGACGGCCTGGAGGTCGTACAGGTCGAGAAAGTCGCTGGCGCCGATGCGAAGAAGTTCAGATTTTTGGTAGAGACGCAGGAGGTCGGGAGCGGACAACGGAGTCGACAACGGAGTCGACAATGGAGGAAGCGGAGAAGCGGATAAAGCGGAGGAGCGGATAGAGTCAACGGATGATGGTGAAGAAACGGAGGCAGCGCGCAGGGCAGCTTCGGCTTCTGATTGGATTTGTTCAATCGTTTTACGGCGCGCCAGCACCTGGCGGTCGAGCAGGAGCGAGAGGGATTGCGGATTGCGCAGGAGGATTTCGGTCAGGAATTGGCTGGCCGAGAAGAGCGTAACCAGAATTTCGATGACGCGCGGGTTTTGTTGAAGGACGGGGACGAGGCCGTCGCCATAGTTTTCGGCGAACCGCTCGAAGTTGACCAGCGACCGGCCGGGGTCGGCGGCGGAGGCCAGGGCGGTGAGCAGGAGGGGGGAAATCGTCTCAAATCCGGGGTTTTTCGAGGCCAGGCGCGAGAGGGCGGCGCGGATTCCCATCAGGGTATCCGCAGACTGGGAGTCGGTAGGGAGAATGGAGTGCGAGGTGCTTTCGGGCATAAAGGGATTATACTATTCGCATCCATTCCCCTGACGAGGTTTTCTCTTGATGAACACTGAAACAATTTTTCTGGATGGAAAGAGCCTGACTTTCGAGCAGGTGTATGCAGTCGCTCACGGAGGGCCAAATGCCCCGCGAGTCGAAATCGGCGCGGAGGCTGCCCGGCTGGTGAAGCGCGCGGCGGAGGCGGTGCAGACTCTGCTCAAGCGCGGCACCATTGCTTATGGCATTACCACCGGTTTCGGAGCGTTCAAAGACCGGATTATCCCGCCGGAGCAGGTGGAGCAGTTACAGCGCAATATTCTGGTCAGCCATGCGGTGGGGGTTGGCGAGCTTTTTGACATTCCAACCACGCGCGCAATTATGTTGATTCGCGCCAATACGCTGGCGCGTGGACATTCGGGGATTCGGCTTTCAACCCTGCAACTGCTATTGGAGATGCTCAACCGGGGGGTTCACCCGGTTATCCCCGAAAAGGGTTCACTGGGCGCGAGCGGCGACCTGGCTCCGCTGGCGCACATGGCTCTGCCGCTGATTGGGGAAGGTCTGGCTGAGTATCAGGGCGAGGTGATGAGCGGCGCGGAGGCTCTGCGGCGGGCCGGGCTGAAACCAGTGACATTGGCCGCCAAAGAGGGACTGGCGCTGACGAATGGAACGGCGGTGATGACCGCGCTGGGCGTCTTGCAAACCTTACGAGCGGAACGGTACAGTCAGACTGCCGATATTGCCGGGTGTTTGAGCCTGGAAGCACTGAATGGAACCGACCTGGCGTTCGATGCGCGAATTCATGCGCTGCGGCCTTATCCACGTCAGCAAGAGTGCGCCGCTTATTTGCGTCGCCTGCTGGAAGGCAGTCAGTTTACCCGTGAGCATTCTTCGCTCAATGTGCAGGACGCCTACACTTTGCGGTGCATTCCGCAGGTGCATGGTGCGGTAAGGGATGCCATTGCTTACGCGCGCTGGATTTTTGAAATCGAGCTAAATGCGGTAACAGATAATCCGCTGATTTTCATGGATGACCAGGATGAAATTACGGTGCTTTCTGGCGGTAATTTTCATGGTGAGCCGCTGGCTATTGCAATGGATTATCTGGCGTTTTCGGTAGCGGAATTGGGGAATATCTCGGAGCGGCGGATTATGCGTCTGACGGATGAATGCTCTAACACGCATGTTCTTCCGGCCTTCCTGACGCGCGAAGGCGGACTGAATTCCGGGTTCATGATTTTGCAGTACACTGCTGCCGCGTTGGCGACCGAAAACAAGGTATTATCCCACCCAGCCAGCGTGGATACCATCCCGACTTCTGCGAATGTAGAAGACCATGTGAGCATGGGCGCAACTGCCGCGCTCAAATTGCGCAGCGTGCTGGATAACGTGGAGCGGATTCTCGCCATTGAGTTGATGTCTGCCGTGCAGGGGATTGATTTTCGCAGGCAGGTTATCGGGGGCGAGAAAGTTCTCGGTCGGGGAACGCGCGGCGTGTACGCGCTTTTGCGCGAGCATATCCCCTTCATCGAAACGGATAGACCATTGGCTCAATATGTGGAAAAATCTCGTCAGTTGGTGGATGCTGGGGCAATAGTCAAAGCGGCTGGATAAGTTTTTTCCCAACTTTGGACGGCCTAATGAGAGTCTGACAACGGGAGGTTGTCGGACTCTCATTATTTAGCGCAATTTCAGAGCATGAAACAGGTCGAAAAAGAATAGAAAACCACCCTGGATGATAATTCCCCTGCCGCTGCCTTGCCAGAATGCGTCGGACGCGCCAAGCGTCAGGGTCAGAGCAATGCCGCCTGTCACATACAAGATATCCAGGCCGGTGTTAATCCACAAGATTTTGGCCAGATTGGCGCGTTCAGCAGGTTGGGTTGAGGTGAGTTCTTCAGGGGTTCGTTTGGCCTTGCGTTTTTGCGTTCCGACCGCCCCAAAGAGGGCAATCGCCAGGTCAATGCCGCCCCAGACAAGAAATTGAATCCCCATCCCACGCCAGTATTCGACAAACGGATTGTATAAGATACGGAGTGTTGGTTCATCCTGGGTGAGTGGCAAACCCCACGTCATCCATGCCCCAGCCAGGATGCTGAAAGCTGACCATACTGCCAGGCGGCGGGTGAGCGAGTCCTGAAAAGACCAGATGTTCAGAGGAGAAGGTTGCATATTGGCTTGAAAGAGACAGTCGATTTAAAAGTGACTGTCTCTTTTGACATCAAAATAGCGGAATGCGCGCGCCATTTACTTTTGATGCCTGGTCACTGGACAGGTAGAGCATGGCGGCCACAATTTCATCGGGCGAGGTGCCTTTACCTGTTCCTTCGGTATCAATGGAGCGAACCTGGAGGATGTTGGCGGTCACGCCGGTGTCCCTGGCTTCCTGGGCAAAGGTCAGAATCAGCGATTCCTGGGCCGCTTTTCCAGCCGCATACGCGCTCATTTTGGCGGCTGGAGTCTGAGCCAGCGGCGAGGAGACGACAATCACCCGCCCCCAGCCATTGCCGACCATGCCGGGGGTAAAAGCGCGTAGCAGGTGGAAAGTGGTCTGGACGTGCTGGTTGAGCATGGTTTGCAGGTCATCAGTCGATGTTTCGGGCAGGGTTTTGCCGCCCGTCCAGCCGCCCACAAGATGCAGCAGGATGTCGGCGCGGCCAAAGCGGGTGGTTACAAACCGAGCGGCAGATTCGACTGCTTCGGGATTGCGCAAATCGGCGGCATGGGTCAACAGGCGAAAGGGCGGCAGGTTCAAGCTGGATGCGAGCGCGTCCAATTTGGCTGAGTCGTGGCTGAGCAAAGCCAATGAAGCGCCTTGGGCTGCAAAGACTCGCGCGGCGGCACTACCGGTCGCCCCGGTCGCGCCGGTAATGACTACTACAGGGTTATTCATGCAGGGCCTCAATTTGCGCCGAGGTCATGCCTTTCACGACCGGGCGGTCATCCTGCTCTCTCAGGTGAACCTTGCCTTTGAAATCTTTCAGGTCGAGCAGGTGGCCAGATTTTTCGGCCTTGGTGCGCAGATAGAACTCGTTGTGCGGGTTGGGAGGCAAAACATGCGGAATGCGACCGTTAACGCGCACACCATAGCGTTTCAGGTCTTCGATTTTGCGAGGGTTGTTGGTCATCAGTTGGATAGATTGGACTTTGAGCGACATGAGCATGTGCGCAGCGACTTCGTAATCTCGTTCATCATCGCGGAAGCCAAGCGCCAGGTTGGCTTGCACGGTGTCCAGCCCGGCATCTTGCAGCGAATAGGCACGAATTTTATTGGCCAGGCCAATGCCGCGCCCTTCCTGGCGCAGATAGAGAACGATGCATTTGTCCATTTTGCCGATGGCGGTCAGAGCGGCTTCCAACTGGTCGCGACAGTCACAGCGCAATGAGCCGAGTGCATCACCGGTCAGACATTCCGAATGCAGACGCACCGGGATATCCTCGCCATCTGTTACGTCGCCGCGCACAATGGCGATGTGGTCTTTGCCATCTTTGTCGTTCTCAAAGGCCACAATTTGGAAATCGCCAAAGCGGGTGGGCAATTCAGCGATGGATACGATTTTAACGCAAATGCCCGCCGGACCGCAGCCATCGCAACAATGGGTTTGGTTTTCGCGCAGTAAATCCTGCACGGGGAGTTGAATGAGTGCCATAGTGTTCTCCTTGTAAAGCGGATTTTAAATCCGTCTATGCGAATCGATAGGTGATGAGTATGCCTCCACCTTCATCGAGAACTCGAACATCAACCAGCCTGAGCGTTTTTGCGGTGGATGCCGGCCAGCCTTCGCCGTCTACCAGCGTTGGGGCGCTTGCGCCACCGAAAATTTTGGGGGCAACATACACCCGTAACTCATCGGCCAGGCCGAGGCGAATGAATTCAGCGATGAGCGTTCCCCCACCTTCCAGCATGACCGTCTTCATTCCGAGCGAGGCGAGGATTTCAAGAGACTTACACAAGTCTACCCGGTTTTCTCCGATTTGATAGACTTCCACGCCCAACTCTTTTAAAACGTTAACCTGCTGGGGGCTGGTCTGGGAGGTTGTAAAAATTATCCGGCGCGCCGGGCCAGCCGTGATGAAGTTTCCTGTCAGGTTGAGGTTTGCTTTGGTGATGATTCCGATTTTGGCGGGGTTGGCGGGTAATTTATTGGCTATGCGCAATTTTTCAAGTTCTGGAAGCTTGACGGTCAGGCTGGGACTTTCTTTGAGCAGCGTCTTACCGCCCACCATCACGGCGTCCACTTCCGCGCGCAATTCCAACACGCGGCGTTTGTCTTCTGGAGAAGAGATAGATGCCCCTCCGCGCTCGAAAGTATCAATTTTGCCATCCACGCTCATCGCAGCGTTGATAATGACGTAGGGCCGGAGATTAATCATCGCCGTTTTTCGCGCTCCTTCCTCCTCCACAAAATCTCCAGAGAAAACCCAGGAACACCAAGCAGTACAAAAATAAGCACCATGTTACAAGTATACTTGAGAGTTAAGTGCTGTATACTGAATTAAAAAACGCAAACCGTTCTTATACCAAACTGGCATGAAAAACTTCCGTATTTACCCCGAAACAGCAGTTGCGCTGGTCTATCTGGCCTTTGGCGCACTGTGGATTATGTTTTCAGACCGTCTGGTCGCAAGCCTGGTCAGTAATCCAGCAACCCTGACCCAGACGCAAACCTACAAAGGCTGGCTATTTGTGAGTGCCAGCGCACTGCTGATTTTTGGGTTGCTGCGGAAATCCTTAAAGAAAGAACGTTTGGCCCAGGAAGCGCTGCTACAAAAACAAAAACAAATCGAGCAAGGAGAGCGGCACTATCGCTTGCTCTTCGAGAACAATCCCCTCCCAATGTGGATTTACGACTCGGAAACGATGCGCTTTCTGAGCGTAAATGACACGGCCATTGCTACGTATGGCTATTCCAGAGAGGAGTTTCTAAGCATGACCTTGTTGGACATCCGTCCTCTGGAGGAACACGCAAAATTATTGCGCAATCTCCAGCAGTCTCACGAGGTCATACAGTCTTCTGGCCCCTGGCTGCACCGCAAAAAGAACGGCCAGGTCATTGCGGTGGAAATTTTCTCGCACGCCATCGAATACGCCGGCCGGTCAGCGCGCCTGGTTCTGGCCAATGATGTTACGAATCGAATAGAAGCGGAATCACAACTACGGCTATTAAAAACCGCTGTCGAAGCGGCTGGCAACGCAATTGTCATCACCAATCGCAAGGGCAAAATTGAGTGGGTGAACCAGTCCTTCAGCAACCTGACCGGCTATGCCAGTCACGAGGCTATCGGCAAAAGTCCGGGCAGGTTGGTTAAGTCAGGGGTGCAAGACGCCGCGTTCTACAAAAAATTTTGGGCAACCCTGCTGGCAGGCCAAACCTGGCACGGCGAGCTGGTTAACCGCCGCAAAGATGGCACGCTGTATCACGAAGAATGGAAGTATTCTGCACTTCATTGCTATCAAACAGGACGTTACCGAGCGCAAGCGAATTGCGCAAGACATGCAAAAACATGCGGCCCGCCTGGCGCTCATCAACGAGGTAGGGCAAAAAATTTCGGGCGTGCTGGAATTACAAACTTTGCTGGAACGCACAGCCAGCCTCATCCATAACACCTTCGGGTTTTATCATGTCGCGCTGTTTACTTTTGACGAGACGGCCAATCAACTGGTCATGCGCGCTCGCGCCGGGCAGTTTGCCGACCTGTTCCCGCCCAATCATTGCATTCAATTAGGCAGCGGCATGGTTGGCTTTGTAGCGCAGAGCGGCCAAAAATTAATTGCCAACAATGTAACGCAGGAGCCGCACTACACCAACTTTTATCCTGACCGTTTGCCCACCAGGTCAGAAGTCACCCTGCCATTGCAAATGGGAGGAAAGATTGTAGGCGTCATCGATGCCCAGAGCCCACATCTGAACGCCTTTAGCGAAGAAGACGTCTCCGTGCTGGAAATCCTGGCCGACCAGGTTGCGGTCGCAATTGAAAATTCGCGGTTATATGAAGCCGCCAAACACGAATTAGAAGAACGCAAGCGTGCCGAGGCCGTTTTGCGCGAAACTGAACAGCGATATCGAAACTTGTTTGAAAATTCGCCTATTGCACTCTGGGAGGAAGATTTCTCCGCCGTCAAACAACGGCTGGATGCGCTCAAGCAACAAGGAGTCTCCGACTTTCAGAATTACTTCCAGGAACATCCTGAATTGATACGAGAGTTTCTGGCGCTTATTCAAAATAGAGATGTCAACCAAAACGCCCTTATGCTATATGGCGCAACAGACAAAGAAACGCTGATTAACAACCTGCCGCGCGTCATTGGCGATGAAGAAAACCCCAGACTGATAGAGGAATTTACCAACATTGCCCAGGGCAAATATCATTTCAGCCTGGAAACCATCGATTATCGGCTGAATGGAAACAAAATGTACATCCGGCTGGATTGGGCTGTCATCCCTGGTTATGAAGAGACGCTGGAAAAAGTCATCGTCTCCGTAACAGATATCACCGACCAAAAAAACGCCGAAAGCAAGCTACAAGAATATCAGGCACATCTCGAAGAAGTGATTCGGGAGAGGACCACCGAACTGGTGATTGCCCGTGACCGGGCTGAAGCCGCCAACCGCGCCAAGAGCAATTTTCTGGCCGTCATGAGCCATGAAATTCGCACCCCGCTGAACGGTATTTTGGGTCTGATACATCTTTTGCAACATACACCCCTGAATGAAAAACAACTCAATCATCTGACCCGTTTGCAATTTTCCGGTGAAACCCTGCTCAATCTCATCAATGATATTCTTGACTTTTCGAAAATTGAAGCCGGAAACATGCAGCTGGAGTATATAGAGTTCAACCTGGATGATATGCTGCGCAACCTGGCCGGCATGGTGGCTTATCGCGCCCAAGACAAGGGGCTGGAACTGGTGTTTGACATCGAGCCCGATGTACCGCGTCTTTTGATTGGCGACTCGTTCCGGCTGCAACAGGTCCTCGTCAACCTGGTGGGTAATGCCATCAAATTTACCGAACGTGGCGAGGTCGTCTTGCAAATTACATGCCTGCGCCCGGACACACAGCGTGCTATACTGACATTTTCGGTGCGCGATACTGGGATTGGCATGTCAAAAGAGCACATTGAGCGTCTCTTCCAACCCTTTACACAGGCAGATAGTTCAATCAGCCGGAAATATGGCGGAACCGGTCTGGGTCTCACCATCAGCCAGCGCCTGGTGCAAATGATGGGCGGGAAAATTGAAGTTGAAAGCGAGCCAGGCCGAGGCTCGGTGTTTTGGTTTACGCTGGAACTTGAGAAACAACGAAAACATCTGCAAACCCGACCGCTCTACGCCAAAGATTTGCGCGGCCTGAAAGTTTTGCTCATAGATGACCACCACATCGCGCGCGAATACCTGAGAAACGCAATGAAGTCCTTTACCTTCCAGGTAACCATCGCGTCGAATGTAAATCAAGGGCTGGAACTCATCCAACAGCAAAATCCCAAAGCCCCCTATCGCCTGGTCGTTATTGATGTTTCACACAACAGCGAAATGACCGGCCTGCAAATTGCGAAGTCTATCCGGCAATTGGCTAGAACGAGCTATCTGCCTATCATTCTTTTGCTCAATGCCGATGAAATGATTTACCAGGACGCAACGGCTCTTGTAGATGGATATCTGGTCAAACCCGTTACGCGCTCACAACTTTTCGATATGGTCATGCAAGTCTTTGGGCAAACTATTTCCAAGCCCCCTCAAAACCTGGAGGCCATCAGCGAAAGCGAACAAATACGCACGCTGCGCGACAAACATGTGTTGCTGGTCGAAGATAACGAAATCAACCAGCTGGTGGCGGAGGAAATGTTAAAAAATTTAGGAATAAAAGTGACCATCGCAAAGAATGGGGAGGAAAGCATTTGGATGGTCAAAAACGGTCATTTCGATGCGGTTCTCATGGATATTCAGATGCCCGGCATGGACGGCTACCAGACAACCGCCCAAATTCGCAGCGACCCGCGCTTTACATTCGATAAACTGCCCATCATTGCCATTACTGCGCACGCGCTCGACAGCGACCGCCAAAAAGCCCTGGAATCCGGTCTGAACGATTACATTTCCAAACCAATTGATGTTCAACGACTGACCAGCGTTTTGTTACAGTGGCTGAAGGCCAAAAATGGAAAAGCAGCCAGGCGCAGCCAGGAGCGCCCCACGCATGATACCCCTTCCGAAAAAGTGCTCGAACGCATGAGAAAAGAATGCGCCCAACTGGATACCGAGGCCGCGCTGGCCCGACTGGGAGGAAACCAGACCCTTTACCATCGGCTGCTTAACATGTTCTGCGAAGAAAACGCCCAGACGGCTCAAAAAATCCGTCAAGCATGGCTAACAGGGCAGTCAGACGAGGCCCGGCGGCTGGCGCACACCATCAAAGGATTGGCTGGCACCATTGGCGCAACAGCATTGGCGAACGCCGCAAAAGCGCTGGAAACATCCATCGCTCAAAATCAAACCGCTCTGGTTGAGCAATATATCGAGCAAACCGAAGCCTGCCTGACAGAACTAATAGGTACTATCGCAAGCACAAAAAAGTCAGTACAATCAGAAAATACCAGCACATTTGCGCCAGAATCAATCAGAGTGAATTTAAAGAAACTCATGCGCCTGTTAGAAGAAGGCAATGTTGAAGCGGTGGATATAACCGAACAATTGTTGAAAGACATGGATGGCACGCAAATCCAGCAAGAATTTGCCAGCGTTGCGCAAACTATTCGCCGGTATGACTTCACGAGCGCATTGGAAGTACTACATCCTCTGATTGAAAAATGGGATGTTATCTTTAAGCAAAAAGCATGGATGGAAAAATGAACACTCCGCTTAAAAACCAAACCATCCTGATTGTGGATGATGCCCCCGAAAACCTGGAAATGCTAAGCGCCATCCTGAAACGGGATTACACCGTCAAGGTTGCCACCAGCGGCAAGAAAGCGCTCGACCTGGCCAGCAATCCGGCTACCCTGCCAGACCTGATTCTATTGGATGTGATGCTGCCAGATATGGATGGATACCAAGTCTGCCAGATTCTCAAAGTGAGCGACTTGACCCGCAAAATACCGGTCATTTTCATTTCGGCGCTGAGCGAAGTAACGGACGAAAGCAAAGGCTTTGAGGTTGGCGGAGTAGATTACATTACCAAACCAGTCAACGCCGCCACTGTTCGCGCGCGCGTTAAAACGCACCTGGCTCTTTACGACCAAAACCGCGCCCTGGAAGAGAAAGTGCAGGAGCGTACCCGTGAGCTGATGCACACCCAGGATGTAACCATTGTTGGCTTTTCCACCCTGGCAGAATATCGCAACCAGGAAACTGGCTGGCACATTTTGGCAACGCAGCAATATGTTGGCATCCTGGCGCGTTACCTGGCGCCATACCCCAAGTTTTCGCACTTTCTTACCCCCGAAAATATCGAGTTATTGAGAAAATCAGCGCCCCTGCACGACATCGGAAAAATCGCCGTTCCAGACCGCATTCTTCTCAAACCGGGCAAACTGACCGCCGAAGAATTTGAGGAAATTAAGAAACACACCATCTATGGGCGTGACGCCCTGGCGCGCGCCGAACAGGCCCTGGGAGATGTGCGAAGCTCATTTTTGAGCATCGCCAAAGAAATCGCCTATACCCATCATGAACGCTGGGATGGGAGCGGATACCCGCAAGGCCTGGCTGGGGATAAGATTCCCATCTCAGGTCGTCTGATGGCGCTGGCCGACGTATACGACGCGCTCATCAGCCGACGCGTTTATAAAGAAGCATACCCCCATGCAAAGGCGGTAGAGATTATTGAGAGTGAACGCGGAAAACACTTTGACCCGGATGTTGTGGATGCCTTTCTGGACATGGAAGAAGTATTCTGCAATATTGCCAAAAGCGTCAGCAGCCCGCTGGGGTCCAAAAGGTCGGGTTTCTAAGGGTCATTTTGCTCATCCAGCGGAACCATCCCCTGTTGGATGGCAAACCGTACCAGGTCGGCTTGCGATGTCAGGCCCAGTTTTGACCTGAAATTAGCGCGATGCTTTTCCACCGTCCGAATGCTGATGCGCAATGCATCGGCAATCTGTTGATTGGTCTTCCCCTCTGCAATCAATTGAAGAATTTCCCGCTCCCGCCCGGTGAGAACATCCTCACTCTCTGGGCGGGCTTCTTCATGCGCAAGCAGGGCATTCAGCACATGCTCGGAGACTTGCGCGCTCAAATAACGACGACCCGCGCAAGCAGCGTGAATGGCCTGGAGGACTTCCGAAAAATCATCGTCCTTCAACAAATAACCCAATGCGCCGCTGCGCAAAGCGCGAATCACATACGATGAATTCGAATACATTGAAAGAACAACCACTTGAACCGAAGGCTGACGCGCTCGAATCTGGCGAATGGCCTCTATGCCGTTCAGGTTGGGCATGGCTATATCGGTGATGACGACCTGAGGCTTCAACTTCCAAACTAAATCGAGCAATTCACGGCCATCGGCGGCCTCGCCAACCACTTCGACATCTGACTGCGCGTTAAGCAAGGCACGCATGCCCTGGCGCACAATCTGGTGGTCATCGGCGAGTACAATCCGTATTTTGGGCATATTAGGCCCCCCCCTCCAGGCGAAAAACGGCCCTCACCAGAGTTCCAGCGCCCGGGCTGGAGACAATTTCGAATTCTCCACCCAGCCATTGCACCCGCTCACGCATTCCTGAAAGCCCTCCTGATTGGTAGCCTTCGGACTCTATCGTGACGGTATCAAATCCTCGGCCCTGGTCGCGAATTTCCACCTCCAGATTCTCTGCCGCTCGGATGGACACCTTCACTTCGTCCACGCCGGCATAACGGGCGGCGTTGGTCAGGGATTCCTGAATAACGCGAAAGGCTGCGGTTTCAACCGCCTTCGAGAAACGGCGCTCTTCCATAAAACTAAAATTGCGTTTGATATGGATGTGGGTTTGGCGGGTATAACGCTCAAACAGCCATTCAAGAGCGGCAAAAAGGCCAAAATCATCGAGCATGGCGGGGCGCAGGTCGAGCGAAAGGTTGCGAATACGGGCCGCCAGTTCAGAAATCATACCGCGCGCGCCTTCGAGCGTTTTCTGTTGTTCAGAGCCGGTCTGCGATTCGGCCATTTCCAGAGCAAGCTTCAGACCAGTCAGCGATTGCCCTACATCATCATGCAATTCCGAGGCAATAAACCTGCGCTCTTTTTCCTGCAGTTCCACCAGGCGTTGAGCCAGTTCGCGCAATTGACGATTCTTGGCTTCAAGCAACCGCGCAAAATTTGCCCTTTCTTCCATCATTTTGCGATAGCGATTGAGGCGCAGAATCGATTGTACGCGAGCCAGAAGTTCCAGATGGTCAACTGGCTTGGTCAGGAAGTCATCAGCCCCGGCCTCCAACCCGCGCAAGCGAGAATCGCGGTCCTCGAGCGAGGTAATCATCAAAATCGGGATTTCGGCCAGAGCGGGGTTGGTGCGCAGGCGGCGGCAAGTCTCAAACCCATCCATGCCGGGCATGACCACATCCAGCAAAATTAAATCAGGCCGATTCTCCTCCGCCAGGCGAATGGCAATCTGGCCGTTTTCGCCGAAAAGTAAACGTAAATGCTCCTTTGCAAGCAAAGCGCCAATTACACCACGCGCCAATGGGTCATCGTCAACCACGAGGATAGAATGAGTATCCATAATAAAGATTGTACTCCAAATCAAGGCCCGGAAAATCAGGTACGTAGTTCCCGCACTCAAAAATTCGCATCTTTTACATGCTTCAATGCTTATATTTGCGCATGTACTGCGAGACAAATCAGGGGTATTCTTATCATAGAATGATGCCTGCGCTTCTTTATGACCAGGCATCCATAAAAATCGCTCGAAAAGGCAAATCTGTCGAAAGGCAGAGACGCAAAGCCATGGGTCTAAAGGCAAGGAGATTTGCCAATGACTGCCAGGCCGCCGAAAGTCTGCAAGGGTTTCAGCCGGGTACGGGCTGATTTCCTGGAATACGCTCTCACGTATTCACGCAACAAGGCCTGGAGTTCCAGGCCTTGATTGGTTTCACAGAGAGCAGTGCAATGAATCAGTGGCTGAAATTCTACATTGCAGTCCTCATCAGCCTCGCGGCTGGGTCGGCATCGTTTGCCCTTGCATATTCAAACCTGCAAGCCGGGCCTCGGGGCAACGGCGAGGGGGAAATTCGCGGACTGGCGGTCCGCGACATCCACTATACGCTGGCAACAGACCCATCCCAAATCAGCGCGGTCGAGTTTGACCTGGATGGACCGGCCAGTGAGGTGATAGTGACGCTTGAGGGCAGCGAACCGGTGTATTCCTCTTGCGCTCACGCTGGCAACAATCACTGGCGCTGCGCCCTGAGCGGGGTCAGCATTATCAGCGCAACCAGGTTACGAGTGGTTGGGCAATAGATGTAAACACTACTTCAATTCAGCCTGTTTGCGGTCGTGCAATGCGAGTAAATCGGTTTTGACCTTTTCCAGGTATTCTCCGCGCAAGGGATACCAGCGCAACAAAAGCGCACCCAGCAAAAGCGCCAGGCCGGGTATCAATCCCATCAGGGCCTTGATGCCGAACAGGGCGCTGACCGGCTGGTTCAGAAAAATCTGGCCGTTGTTGGCCTCTCGGGTGACGAAATTGGTCGCTTCCAGCACAATCGGAATCAGCGCCAGGGCGACCGACTGGGCTGGTTTGGTGACCAGCGCATTGACGCCGAAAAAAGCGCCTTCGCGCCGCACGCCAGAACGCAATTCATCTTCATCGGCTACCTGCGCAAACAGAACGTTGGTGAGCGTTTGCGGGCCAGAGAGCCCAAACCCGGCAGCCACCAGGCAAAGCAAAATAAGCGGATTCGGAACGAAGGCAATTGCCATCAGACCCAACCCTGCAATGGTCAGGAGCAATTGCTGGGCGCCAACCACACCAAAGCGTTTACGCAAAATCGAAGTAACCGGCACGCCGACTATCAGCGGGATGAAAACGCACAAGAGAATAACAAGGGTCGGCATCTGGAGAACGTAATCGGCCAGGTAGAACATCATTCCCAAAATCAGCGACTGCATCAAAATTGACATGAAATTCTGCGAGACCAGAATCAGGAAGGATTTACTGGTGAAGGTAAAGCGCAGCGCAGCGCCAAGCGGGATAGGTTTATCTACCTGGGTAAATTCGGGCCGTTCCTTTACCCGAAAGGTGGTGATGAGTATCAGAGTCATGCTGACGACTGCTACTGCAATCATCGAGACCTGCAAAGGCAAAAAGGAAATCTCCGCGCCTGCTTTGGGGCGGAAAAAGTCGGGGATGAGGAAGCCCAGAATCATGCCGAGCAGGCCAAAGAGTGAGGCGGAGATTTGCAAACCATTGCGCTCGGCATCCGATTCGGTCACTTCTGGCAGAAGCGCAGAGTAGGCCAGGCCAATGATGGTGTAGCAGGTGTCATAAAGCAACATTGAGACCAGCATCCACCAGAACAGGGCTTCCTGCCCGGCCTGGGGCGGCGCAAACCAGACCAGCGCAAAGGTGAGTGCCAGGAAGGGCGCGGTAAAGCGCATGTAAGGAATGCGCCTGCCCCAGCGGGAACGAGTCGAGTCGGTGAGGTAGCCAAAAAGCGGGTCATTGAGCGCGTTCCAAATGGCGTAAATGAGAGAGGCCGTTGCAATCCAGTTTGCGGCCAGGCCGAGATAATCCTGGTAAAAAATGGGCAGCAACGCGCCATAAATGCCAGAGATGAGCGAAGTCCCCAGGGCGGCAATCCCCCAGGTGACTTTGTAGGCCAGGCTGAGTTTGATGGGAGCAAGAGAATGGGACATAGAATGGTCTCCTTGTGGACGATGAAAGAAGAAACACGCGGTTCAAGAGATTTCCAACCACAAAAGCACATCTCAACGAATTCACCTGCCAACCGGGGCAGCCTACCCCATTAAGTGATTACGCCACGCGGAGATAACCGGCGGCGCAATTTTTCTGACAGCAAAAACTAATGCTGTTTTGCTTTTTCCTTTTCTTTCTTCTTCTTGAGTTTGGCTTTATCTTTATTCTTGCCCTGTTCTTTGTTTGCCATAAAACGCTCCTTTCGCAAGTCAAATAGGATGTGCAGACAGACAGGCTATGAAATTATACCCTTCTTCATGATGCTCAAATCGCATTCCCCTTAAACTGGCTCATATACAACTGATAGAAAAACCCGCGCGCCGCCAGCAATTCCGCGTGCCTCCCGCGCTCGATAATTTCGCCATCCTTAATCACCAACACCTGGTCGGCCTCGCGGATGGTGGAAAGGCGATGAGCAATCACAAAACTGGTGCGGCCTTTCATCAACTTCAACAAAGCCTGCTGAATGCGCGCCTCGGTGCGCGTGTCCACGCTGGAAGTGGCCTCGTCCAGAATCAAAATCGCGGGGTCGGCCAAAATTGCGCGGGCAATTGCCAGCATCTGGCGCTGACCCTGGCTCAGGTTGGCGGCGCGTTCTGAAAGCACCGTCTGGTAACCGCGCGGCAGCTGGCGGATGAAATGGTCAGCGTCGGCCAGATTGGCCGCCTCGATGACCTGCTCATCCGTTGCATCCAACCGCCCATAGCGGATATTTTCCATCACCGTATCGGCAAACAGGAAGGTATCCTGCAAGACCAGGCCTAACTGTCGGCGCAGGTCAGCGCGGCGGATTTCGCGCAGGTCGCGCCCGTCAATGCAGATTGAGCCGCCCTCAATATCGTAAAAGCGCGTCAACAAATTGGTGATTGTGGTTTTCCCTGCCCCGGTTGGGCCTACCAGCGCAATGGTCTGGCCGGGCCGGGCTTCAAAAGTCATCTTTTTGATGATGGGATGTCCTGGTTCGTAGGAGAAATCCACCTCCCTGAACTCGACATGCCCCCGCAGCGTTTGCAGGCTGGCCGCGCCGACCCGGTCTTCCGTTTCAGGGGCGGTATCCATCACCTCGAAGACCCGCTCCGCGCCAGCCAGCGCGGCCTGAATGGCGTTATAGATGTTTGCCAACTGGCGCAAAGGCTGAATAAACCCATGAGCGTAACTGATAAAGGTGGCAATAATGCCCACGCTGACCAGCCCGCGCAAGGCCAGCCAGCCGCCCAACCCGGCCAGCACAATGACGAACAGGTTGCCCAACTGATTGGTGAGCGGCATCAGCATCATGGCATAGGTGTTGGCAAACACGCCAGCCCTGAAGACCTCCGCGTTCACCCGGCGGAAGTTTTCCACCGATGTTTCGTTACGCCGAAACGCCCGAACCACGCGCTGCCCGCTGATAGATTCCTCCATGACGCCATTCAGTTCTCCCAAACTTTTTTGCAGTTCGCGAAAGCCTTTGCGGGTGGATGTGGCGATGAAATCGGTGAACCAGACCATAATCGGCACGACGATGACCGAAGCCAGCGCCAACCAGAAGTTAAGCACGAACATCGCCACCACAAACCCAACCAGCGAAAGCACGCTGCCGAGCATGGCAATCACGTTTTGCGAAACGGCCTGGTTGATGGCTTCGATGTCGTTGGTCAGACGGCTCATCAATTCCCCGGCGGGATGCGTATCAAAAAACTTGAGAGGCAGGCGCTGCAGGTGCGTAAACAGGTCGCGGCGCAGGTCTCTGAGCGCCGATTGCGAAACGCGCGCCATTGTCCAGGCGGAAAACGCGCCAAAGAGGTTGTTGCTGATGTAAACCGCCAACAGCAGCCCGGCCATTTGCGCCAGCCCGGCGAGTTTTTTGTTGCCAATATACTGGTCAATGGCGCGCCCCATCAGGTAAGGGCCAAGCAAATCGAGCGCAGTGGTGAGCAAAATGAGCGCCAGCACCAGCGCCAGGGCAGCCTTATACCTGGCGAGATAGGGTATCAGCCGCCGAATGGCCTGGCGCGGGTTGGCGGCTTTTTCGATTTTTGCCGGGCGCATGGGCCCGCGAGCGGCCAAAACCGCGCGGGAGGCTTGCTGTTGTGTGGAAGTTTGGTTGGTCATTGTTCTAAAACCTTTTGGGATACGGATTTTTAATTTTTAAAGCTCTATCCGTGCGCCCGAAGGGCAGTCCGTGCAATCCGCGTAATCCGTGTCAAAAGCACTTAATTCACGCCATTCCCAAGTTGGGAAGCGAAAATTTCCTGGTAAATCGGGCTGGACTGCATCAGCTGGCTGTGCGTGCCTTCGGCGGCAATACGGCCACTGTCAATGACGATGATTTTGTCGGCGTTGAGCACGGTGCTGATGCGCTGGGCGACCATGAAAGTAATCATGCCGTCCTCGGTTGCCCATTGACTAATTGCTGCATGAATTTTGGCCTCGGTTTCAACATCCACCGCGCTGGTGGCGTCATCCAAAATCAGGATGGCCGGGCGCATCATCAGGGCGCGGGCAATGGCGATGCGCTGTTTTTGTCCGCCAGAAAGATTGACCCCGCGCTGATTGACGTGAGTGTTGTACCCATCGGGCAGTTTTTCAATGAATTCATGCGCCTGCGCGGCCTTTGCCGCCGCAATCACTTCCTCCATGCTGGCCGCTGGCCTGCCATAGGCAATGTTCTCGCGCACCGTGCCAGAAAATAGCACCGTCTCTTGCGGCACAATGCCGACCTGCGCCAACAGGCTCGATTGCGCCAGCGCGCGCACATCCGCGCCATTGATGCGAACGCTGCCGCCGGTCACATCATAAAAGCGCGGAATCAGGTTGACGAGGGTCGATTTCCCCGCGCCGGTTGCGCCCAAAACGGCAATGGTCTGACCAGGCTCCGCAGTCAGGTTAATCTCTTCCAGCACGGCGCCATCCGTACCGTTGTAGTGGAAATAGACGTTTTGGAATTGAAGATGGGTGATTGGCGGTTGAACAGGGGCGGCTTCGGGCAAGTCCTGCACTTCTGGCCTGGTTTCCAGCACTTCGTTGATGCGCTCTGCCGAGGCGGTGGCGGCAGCAATGATATTTGAAAGCATCACCATAATCCCCAGCGGGCCGAGGATGGTTTGCAGGTAGTTGATAAAAGCAACCAGCTGCCCCACCGTTACTTCCCCCTCAATGGCCTGAATACCGCCAAACCAGATGACGGTGACGATGCCGAGATTCACCATCAGCGTCAGCGAGGGCGACATGGACGCCATAAACTGCATGACTTTGATGTTGCGGTTGGCAAAGTCTTCGTTTGCCAGGTCGAAGCGTTCGGTTTCACGAGTCTCGCGCACAAAAGCCTTGACCACGCGCGCCCCGGCAATGTTTTCCTGCAAAATACTATTCAGCCGGTCGAGTTTTTGCTGAACGGTGAGGAAGAGCGGACTCATTTTGGTCGTGAAAAAGACAATGAGCGCGCCCGAAATGACCAGGATTGGCAGCATGACGGTGGCAAGTCTGGCGTCGGTGTTGTACATCAAAATAAGACTGCCGACCATCAAGAGCGGGGCGCGGGTGCCAATCCGCAAAAAAACCTGGGTCAGACGTTGAAAAATCGTCGCGTCGCTGGAAAGACGCACCATCAATTGCCCGGTGTTGAGTTTATCGAGGTTGCCATAAGAAAACGATTGAATTTTGACGAACATGGCTTCGCGCAGGTCGCGCGCCACGCTCTCGCCCGCCAAAATGGACAGGTAGTTGTTGCCCAGGGCCAGTAACGTGCTGGTCAGCGAGATTGCCAGCATCAGGGCGGCGGTCTGGTACACCACGCCGTAGTTTTGGGCATGGATGCCATCGTCAATGATGCGCTGGACGAGGCGCGGAATGGACAAATCCAAAAAGACCACCACCGTCAATAAAACCAGCGAGGCAATCGCCGGTTTCCAATAGGGGGTGATGAAGCGAAAAAGTTTGCGGATGTGAGTCATAGAGAGATGTTGTATGCCGGTTGCCCCATTTCGTCAAGACAGACCAATCATTGAGCCGCATTGTGTCGGAATGCGGCTCAATCCATGCGGTGAGTTTGATAAGATATTGTATTGGCGTTATCCGGCGCTAATTTTGCCGGTCGTCTGAATGACGCTCTCGCGCAGGCGATAAGCCTCCGCGCCGAAAACCTGCTCCAAGCCAAGCAAAGCCGCGCCAATCACGGGAGGCTGTTCAAAGCGGATGAACTGCGCCAGCGGAGCGGTGGCGCGGGCGGTTTCTTTGAGAGATTCGGTCATCAGCGGGTGGCCGTTATACAGGCTGCCAATCAGGACCACCTCTACGGGTTCATGCTCCATCTCTAACTGGCGGATGACGCCGCAGGCCATTTCGCCGAGTTCGCGCCCGGCCCAGCGCAACACGTTCAGCGCCTCGGGGTCGCCCTGGGCGGCAATTTCAAAGACTTTGAAGACATAGCGGGAGTCGAACTGGTAGCGGCCAACATACACGCCCTCCACAAGGTCAAAGAGGCTCTTCGCGCCAGAAAGTTCCAGGAAAGCCGGGCTGAGGGCAGTCGCTGGGCCGCGTTTATTCCACTCGAAGGTAACTGCCCGCATGGCGCGCGCCACCAGGTCGCCGCCCCCGGCATATTCACCCGACCAATAACTGCCGCCGCCGACCATGCGGCCTTCGGACTTCAGGTCTTTGCCGCGCCCCCGACAGTTGCAGCCCGTGCCTGAGACAACCGAAACCCCCCAGCCTGCCGAGGTGCCTGCAAAAATGCCCAGCGCCGCATCGTTAACCAGCTTCAACGGACAGGCCAAACCAAGCGGCGCAATCGCATGGAGCATCATATCGTTCTGCGAAGGCCAATCGTAGCCGGCCAGGCCCAAGCCTGCTCCGTGAATGTGCGCAGCCGATAGACCAGCCATAGAAAGCGCCGAGGAAAGCGCGATTTGAAGGGCTTCGGTCATGGCATTCAGCCCAACCCCTTCCCAATTGCCGGGGCCGCCGCGCCCAAAACCGACTGCTTCGCCATGCTCATTCACAATCAGGGCGTGGGTTTTTGTACCGCCTGCATCCACTCCAAGAAAATATCGAGTCATAGCCCGCTCTGTGCCATCGTCAGCTTTTCATCGCTTCGCGCAAAGCGCGGTAACCAACCAGATGAATGCCAGAATTCTTGAGGAAGTCCTTAAGTTCCTGGCTCTTAAAAGCGTTGTAATTTGCCACGCGCGCCTGCCAATCGGGAGCAATGGCGCGCAGCTCGGGCGTATCCACCGAGGGGTGCAGGATGAAATGTGAAATGCCAACCGGGGCTTCGCTCAGCAGTTGTTTGGCAATTTCAAGGTGGTCGCCTTCGGGACTCAAGGGCATGCCATACATTCCGTCCAACAAAGGAACGCCTTGCGCGGCCAGATAGTCCAAAACGGGCATGTAAGCGGCTTTTTCTTCTTCGCTGAGACGGTTTTCCAGGCCTTTGGCTTCCAGGCGGGGCAGCATGGGCGGAATGCCGCGCGCCAGGGCAGCCTGGATGTACGACTGAATGAATTTAGGATGTAAAACTGTCCCCATGTGTGAATCCATGTGTGTTACGTCAATTCCGGCGGTCAGCGCGCGTTCCAGCTGGGTTTGCACTTCCACCGCCACCGCGCCCGGGTCGGCCTGTTCATAGACGGCAGGCTGCCACTGGTGGAAGTATCCTTCGGCATCGAGCAGGCCTGATTTCGCATCGCGGGTGGAAATTGGCCCCCAGCGATAAGCCGTCCACTCTGCGTTGAGCGTGGCATGAACGCCCATGTCGATTTGTGGGTTTTCGCGGCACATCTTGACCACCGACGAGAACCAGGGACACGGCACCATCACCGCGCCAGAGGAAATCGTGCCAAATTCCCAAAGATGCTCAAAGGCGGTTAGAGAAGCCTGGCACATGCCGATATCATCGGTGTGAACAATCACCAAACGGTCGGTGTCGGAAAAACCTAATTTTTTTAAAAAGGGGTTTGGGGTCATAGAGTCTCCTGGTTTTGAAAGGCGCAGATTAAAAAAGATGGCGGAGAAAATCTCGTAATTATTGTATCAGGACTCAGGCCTTCTCCGGGCATCAGCCTTCATCAAGGTATAATAAATCAACGTTTCTCTCAATTCCTGGAGGAGGAAGCATGAGCGACCTGGCAATCTATCCGCTGAGCGATGAACACAACATGTTGCGCGATGCCGCGCGCGATTTTGCGCAAAACGAAATTGCGCCAATAGCCGCCGAGTTTGATGAAAGCGGTGAATTCCCCTATAAAACCATCCAGAAAATGGGTGAAATGGGCTTTATGGGAATCGAAGTGCCGGAAGAATATGGCGGCACAGGGATGGATACGCTCGCCTATGTGCTGGCGCTGGAAGAAATCTGCAAAGCCGATGCCGCGCACGGCGTCATTATGTCGGTCAACAATTCGCTCTATTGTTATGGGATTCTCAAATTTGGCACGGAGGCGCAAAAAAAGAAGTTCATCACCCCGGTTGCTTCGGGTAAAGCCATTGGCGCATATTCACTCACTGAGCCAATGAGCGGCTCCGATGCCGGTACTATGAAAAGCCGCGCCGTGCGAGATGGAGATTTTTACGTCCTGAATGGTCGAAAATCGTGGGTGACGAGCGGCCCGGTTGCCAATTACATGGTGGTCTTTATGATGACCGACCCGGAGAAGAAGCAAAAAGGGATTTCGGCCTTTTTGGTGGAAGGAAATACGCCCGGTCTGATACGCGGCAAAAAAGAGCCGAAACTGGGCATCCGTGCTTCGGCCACCAGCGAACTGGTCTTTGAGGATTGCCGCATCCCGGCAGAAAACCTGCTCGGCGCGGAAGGCGAGGGCTTCAAAATTGCCATGACCGTGCTGGATGCCGGGCGAATTGGGATTGCCGCGCAAGCCCTGGGGATTGCGGAAGCCGCTTACGAAGCCGCGCGCAACTATGCCGGACAACGCCAGGCTTTTGGTCAGCCCATTGGGGCCTTCCAGGGAACAGGCTTCAAAATCGCTGACATGAAAACGCGCATCGAAGCAGCGCGCCTGCTTACATACAACGCCGCGCTCAAGAAAGAACGCGCAAAAACAACGGGAGAACGCTTCAGCCAGGAAGCGGCGATGGCAAAGCTCTTCGCTTCCGAAACGGCCATGTATGTCGCGCATGCGGCGGTGCAAATTCATGGCGGCATGGGATACAGCAAGGAATTGCCCGTCGAGCGTTATTTCCGTGATGCTAAAATCACCGAGATTTATGAAGGTACCAGCGAAATCCAGCGTCTGGTCATTTCGCGGGCAGAATTGGGATTGAAATAGCAGACTTTGTTGAGCTGGCAGTCCTTTTTTCGAACCAGGCCACATGCAAAATCAAAACTTCAAAATCATCAGCCTTGCAAAAAAGCAGAACGCGCTTGAAATAGCGCTCATTTTTGGATGGGCGCTCTGGCTCGGAAGCCCTTATCTGGATTTGAATCCCGAGGTATGGCCCTATATGGGCGAATTCGCCATGTCCATCCAGAATCATTACAACTGGCAGATTTTGTTTCAATGTGGCGGATGTTTCTTCTGGAGCGGTTTTTCCAATGGCGGCGCACCGTCATTTATCGACATGCACAGCGCCTGGCTGCATCCACTCTCCATTCTGGCGACATTGGTCTTTGGGGCTTTCAACGGCGGCAAAATCCTGCTGGTAAGCGGGCTGTTCCTCTCAGGCCTGGCGCTATGGTGGACCGGCAAACTCTTGCAATTGGGAACACTCCCTCGAATGTGGATGGCGTTTCTGGCGGTTTCTGGCGGCCATATTACCGGACGGATGGAGGCGGCCTCCGTTCCGTTGGTCCTTTCTACGGCGGCTTGCAGTCTGGTTATTCCACCCGCGTTTGCGCTGGCACAACAGGGAGACAGAAAATACACCATCCTGCTGGGCCTTATGCTCGGTCAGGCCTTGCTGGCAGGCCAGGGCTATCTGCAAATTGCCATGGCAATCAGCCTGGTGGTTGCCGTCGCATTTCTATTAATAAGCGTAAAACCCGACGGATTGGTTATCGCGCCGCATTGGAAAGAGTTTATTCTGGCCCTTGGAATCGCTTTTCTCCTCGCCGCGCCACTGTTTATTCCCCTATTCCATGCAACTCCGTTCTTACAAAAACACACCGACCCTGACTTTAACACGGCTCAACCGCTCCGATACGCTCTGCTGAATCTGGTCGTAGATGACGAGGGATTCTTCCTCGGTGAGATTTTGGGACGCCCGCCGCTGCCTTATGTTTACATCAATTTCATCGGTTGGATACCCATCATCCTGGCGATTTACGGCACCCTGACTGTTCCTGCCGAAAGCCGAAAACTCTCCAGAAGCGCTTTGCTCGCCCTCTTCGCCATTTACATCACAACCGATGCCCGATTTCTAAAAATCATAGCCGCATCTCCGCTGGGTGGCCTGGTAAGCGGAATCCGAAACCCGCCACTCATTCAGGGATTTGCTGTTCCTTTCATTATTATCCTGGCGGGTTTTGGCCTGCGCTCGCTTTTGCAGCGGAACTGGGCCGATTGGCATCTCTCGCTCCTGCCCGCTGGCGAGAAGAGATTCTCAATTCGTGTGCAATTCAAATGGCCGGTTGTAGCGCTGGTCATCCTGCTGTCTCTGGGTTTCGCGGCCAGATTTGCCCGCGAATGGATTCGCGTTTATCTCCCTCCTATAGAAACACAGCCCATCATTGCGCAATTAAAAACGGATGAAGCACAGTGGGTACAAACCCCCTTTGGAGATTATGCCTGGATTCCGTCCGCCATAGAAAACAACCTCAAGATACGCTTCATCTTCCGGCCCTGGCACATTCTTGGCCCCGATTTACCGCCGCCCTATTTAGAAGCAGTGGATACATCAAAAGGAGAAACTTCGCCCTCATATCAAATCAGTTCCAATCCCAATTCGCAATATGCTCATGTCGTGGCTGCGGGAGAAAGCATCAGCCCTTGTCAGGCACGCGCCAAAGGCGGCTACATTGACGTAACGTGCGATAACCAGATTGAAGGCAAATTGATTGTATATGAGCGATTCATGCCTGGCTGGCACGCCTGGCGCGACGGAGTCAAGACCAATCTGCGCAGCAAGGATTGGCTGGTGGTTACGGCCCCAGCAGGAAAACACACTTACCAGTTTCGTTACATTCCCTGGGATGCCCCTCTGGGCATTGGGCTTGCGCTTACGACACTGGTTCTGAGTATCATCTTGTTGTGGCGCGCCTTTCAAACGCCACGCAAGAATGACGCTCCTTAAAAAAGCGTGCCTATCGACTTACAAGCCATCGAGTTTTTTTCGTTACCATGCGCTCCCAGGTAATTACCCTACCCAGCACCTGTAGCAAGATATAATCATCGACATCAACAAAGAGAGAACCACTGCTTGACCCATATATACCCCCCTCCTGGCTTATGGGATTCCTTCTGGGCCGAACACGCCTCCCGCGATAACCTGTTTCATCGCCTGCTCTGGCTGGCGCGCTTCCTGTTCTCAAACGCCTATGCGCGAAAACTGGCGCAATTTACCGGAAAAATCCCCACTCCTTCCCTGCTGGAGGTAGGCTGTGGCTCGGCCAGAACCCTCCATTACCTCGACAAATACCTGCAGGCCAAACAATGCCTGGCGCTAGACCTCTCTAAGCAGGCTATCGAGGTGGCCCGCTCTATCAACCCTGAATTCCATGTTGCAGTTGCAAGCGCATTCTGTCTGCCACTGCCAGAAGCCAGCGTTGATGTAAGCTTCAGCATTGGCCTGGTTGAGCATTTCAGCCGTGAACAGGCGCAACAGATGATAGTTGAAAAAGCGCGCGTCACGCGGCCTGGCGGGGTGGTAGGCGTGGTCGTTCCCTGGCAAAATTCAGTTTACAACCTCATTGTCAGGCGCGCTTTTGGAAAATACTGGCCTTTCGGCGATGAATATCCGTTCAGGCGCAAAGAGCTGGCTGAAACACTGACCAACATCGGCCTGGAAAACGTTAAGATTTTCGTAATTTACGGCAGTACCTTGCTTGGCGCAGGACGTAAACCCCATCTATGAAAAAATTCATCAATAGCCTTCGCGTCTCATCCAAAAATAGCGGCAGCGCAGCCCTTCTTATCCTGACCTTCATGGTGGCGGCCACAGCGCAATATACGCTCTATTTGTCGTATTCTGTCAACCCGACCTACTGGAATGTATCTGAGTGGCTCATTAATATCGGCAACAACGCAACGCCTGTACCAGGTCTGGCATTGTATGTTCTGGCCGGGTTATTGTTGGTGGTTAGCCTGCGCGCGATTGGAATGACGTTACCGCCTATGGGGGAATTTTGGACGCAGCCGCGCGCGTCCCAATCGCCGCGTTTTGGGTTTTGGCTCACCAGCGTGGGACTGGCCCTGCTCATCAGCATCTATACCGCTCAACCCGAAAAAGCCCAGGCCAACGGTTATGGACTGGCTTTTCTCTGGCTCATCAGCCTGGCGATGTTTTCTTATAGCGTTTTACGCCAAACAGACTGGAAACCACCCACCCCTGGAAGTATTCGCAATTGGATAGTAGAAAATCGCCTGGAGATAATCGCCATTTTGCTCTTGCTGATTTTCGCCTTTGGCCTGCGCATCAGCGACCTTGAACTTCATCCGTATTCAATGATTAACGATGAAGGAGAAATGGGTAAAGGCGCGCTCTGCCTGTTACGCGGAGAATGCCGAAATATCTTTGCGATTGCCTGGGCTTCGCAGCCCTATGTAGCCTACCTGCCCTACGCCATCACCGTTGGGTTCTTTGGGAACGATTTTGCGTTCCCCATCCGCCTGGTAAGCGTTATGACAGGCACGCTAGCCGTTGTTTTCACGTATCTATTCACCCGCGAAACCTTTGGGAGACAAGCTTCCCTGCTGGCGGGCATCCTGCTGGCAATCCTGCCCTATCACATACACTTTAGCCGCATTGGGGTCGATAACATCGTCGATTCTCTTTCATCTGCGCTTATTTTATGGCTCACAATCCGAGGCATACGTACAGGCTACCCCGTGTATTACTTGCTAACCGGGATAGTCTCTGGGCTGTGCTTTTACACTTACCCTGGCAGCCGCCTCGCGCCTGCATTTGGGCTTCTCGCTTTTGGAACTGCCTGCCTTACCCGGCGCGATTTCTTGCGCGCGCAATGGCGCAACCTGCTCATCCTGCTTGCCGCAGCCTTGCTTACCACCCTGCCGCTGATTGGTACATACCAAAGCAACTCAGAATTCAACCAACGAATCAATAGCGTGGGGCTTTTACAGGGCAACCGCCTGCAAAACGAAATGGAATTCACAGGCCTGAACGCTGCGCAGGTACTGATAGCGCAATTTTTCAAATCCAGCCTGCCCTATATTATCTCGGAAGGCTCATTTAACTTTTTTAACAGCCCGCGCGCTTATTTCTCTCCCCCCGCGGCAGTCTTTTTAATGCTCGGGCTGGCAATTGCCATCTGGCTCATACGCGATTTGCGCTACAGCCTTCTGCTGGCCTGGTTCTTCGCGCCCATTGTTCTTGGCTCGGCGCTTACCGTTGGTCCGCCAAGTCATCAACGTATGTTGGGCAGCGCGCCGGCATCGGTTATCCTGGTAGCCCTTGCTTTTATTTCTGTCATACAATCTTTGGGCCAGTTGAACAAATTTCTACAGCGCGCTTCGCTCCTGCTCACGTTAGCCTTCATTGCATTTACCGGATACCGAGACCTGACTTTTTATTTTGGCGAATACCGCGCCGACCACTACTTTGAAGACCTGAGCAATGAAATTACGTACGAATCGCGCGGCATTATCCGCTCTCTTGAAGGCCAGGGAAGGCTGTGGTTAATTGGCGAACCCATGACCAAAGTTCACTTTGGCAACTTCGACTACTTCAACCCTGATGTAGAAAAGCACGATTTCAACACCATCACCCCCGAAGCCATTGCCAGCCTTCCGAAAGACCAGGATGCCCTGTTCCTGGCCGTTCCCTACCGCGAACCCGATTTGCGCCTCGTTGCCGAATGGCTGCCAGGTGGAGAATGGATTGCCGAAAACCGACGCAACCAGCCCGAATATCCACTCTATTTTGCTTATAAAGTCAGCAAAGAGCATTTACAATCTTTTCAGCCATGACCACCGAATTTATCATCATCCTCATCGTTCTCGGCAGCGCATTGATTACGCTGGATTACCTGCTCTTGCGTATCCAAAATCAGGCAACCAGGCCGCCGATAGTAAACGCTCTAACGGAACAATGGAACCGGCTTGTGGGTAGGACATCCCAAAAGTGGGCATCCCTGCGCGAGAAACAGGAACCCCTTTCGGCCAGCCAAATTGCCCCAGGCCAAAACGCAACTTCGCAAACCGAATCCACATCCACCCCCAGCCAGGATGAACCGGAATCCGCCACGGGAGAAGCATCCAGCCTGAGGTACGAGGTTCTGGCTTCGGCGGGGAGAGTGGCGCGCGTTCATGTCGATGCCGAAATTCCCCCCAATACCATCCTCCACATCACCATCTCCACCGACCAGAAAGGTCAGACGCGCATCGACCAGGAACGCGTTGTCAGTGTTCGCTCATCCCGCAAACTTTCTATCCCCAATCTGGGCGCAGCCAGGCGTGCCCTGTTTAACCTCTCTGCGGAGAAGCTGGCGGTGATGTTATTTGTCCTGGCCTTGTTGACTTACCTGCTGACTCGCCTGATTGGGCTAACCGATTTCCCCATTTATTTCTTTGGCGATGAAGCCATCCAGGCATCCACCGCTTCTGACCTGATACAGCGCGGAATGCGCGGCCCGGATGGCACGCTCCTGCCTACGTATTTTCAGAACGGGCAATATTTCAATTTGAGCGCCAGCGTATACCTGCAAGTTCTTCCGCAAATGTTGTTTGAAAAGTCGATTTTCGTCACGCGCGCCACATCGGTGCTTGTGACCATGTTTGCAGCGGCATGCGTTGGGTTAATCATGCGCAATTTCCTCGGCGGCGCCAGGCACTGGTGGCTGGCGACTCTGCTGCTTTCGATTATCCCGGCCTGGTTTTTACATTCGCGCACCGCGTTCGAGACGGTGTTGTTCGTCTCGTTTTACGCGGCTTTTCTTTATTTTTATCTGGAATATCGTCTGCGCAACCCCAAACGGGTACACTGGGCTGTCGTTTTTGCCGGGCTGGCGTTTTATTCCTACAGCCCTGGGCAGCTTGTGCTGGCCGTAACAGGACTGTTCCTGCTCTTCAGTGATTTGAAATATCACTGGCAACAACGCAGGACGCTTCTGCCTGCAATTGGCCTGCTGATAATCTTTGCTCTGCCATACTTGCGATTTCGTCTGACGATGGATTATTCACCCCTAGACCACTTACGCTCGTTGGGTTCTTACTGGATTCAACCCATCTCGCTGACCCAAAAAGTGACGACCTTCCTTTCAGAATATTTGCGGGGGCTCAGCCCTGGTTACTGGTTCTTCGATGTCCCCGACATGGCGCGTCATCAAATGCGCGGCTACGGCAACATTCCACTCTGGTTTGCGCCATTTATAGGAGCGGGGATTCTTCAAGCCCTCTTGCACTGGAAGTCGCCTGCGCACCGGCTGGTTTTGCTCACGCTGCTGGCAGCCCCTTCCGGCGCAGCCCTGGCCGCCATTGGCATTACGCGCATCCTGGTTCTGGTCATTCCGGCGAGCCTGCTGACTGCGTTGGGGATGGAGTGGATGCTGAACACACTGGAAAGCCTGGCCCAGCGCATTCAGAAAACGAATTTTAGCGAGTCTGCCATCGGAAATACGCTGACGATTATCCTGTTCACCCTGCTTGCTGGCGCCAACTTTGCCATGCTGGCAGATGCTCTGAAAAACGGCCCCACCTGGTACACCGATTATGGGCTATATGGAATGCAATATGGCGCAAAACAGGTTTATCAGGAAACCGTTGTTCCTGCCTTGCAAAAAGACCCGGAAGCCCGATTTACAGTTACGCCCTCATGGGCCAACGGGGCAGAGCATTTCGTCGGTTTTTTCGTTCCAACCGAACTCCAGCCTCGCGTTTCGATTGGACAAATCTATGACTATCTCAACCCGCCACGCGAATTTACCGAAAAAGACTATTTCGTGGTTACAGGTCTGGAATTTGAAAAAATCAGCAACGACCCGAAGTTTAAAAATACCACAGTACGCTCAACCATCCCCTACCCCAATGGAGAAATCGGCTTTTACATTCTTAACATCCAATTGCAAGAAAATATCCAGGAACTCTTAGCCGCAGAAGACCTGGCGAGCCGAACCCCTGTCGAATCGACCATTCAATGGATGGGCCAAACCGTGCGCGTTCGGCATTCGCAACTCAGCGGGGGACGTTTACAAGACGTCTTAGACCGTGACCCCTACACCCTTGCGCGTGGAGAACGCGACAACCCTATCTTGTACGAATTCTTTTTCAGCCAGCCCATTACGGCTTCACAGCTCGTACTGACCACTGGCTCAATGCGCGACTTTAATGTCGTCGTGCGCATTTATCCGGTTGGCGAAGAAACCCCTGTTGAATATACCAACAAGTTCCTCAACCTGGCCGACGACCCAACCGTCACCATCTCGTTTGTCAACGGGCCATCCCAATTCGACCACATTTCCATATCCATCAGAGACAACAACCAGGGCGATTCGGCCCAGGTACATGTCCGGGAGATAGAATTCCGATGAAAGCGATTCTCTTCCGCCAGCACGGCGGCCCCGAAGTGCTGGAATATGCCGACATTCCCGCGCCACAGCCTGAACCCGGCGAAATCCTGGTCAGGCTGCGGGTTGCCGCGCTCAACCGGCTCGACCTGTGGGTGCGCAAGGGCTGGCCGGGCATCCGGTTGGAATATCCCCACATCCCCGGCGCAGATGGCGCCGGGGAAATTGCCGCGCTTGGTCAGGGAGTCACTGACTGGAAGGTAGGGGAACGAGTGGCGATTAACGCCAATGTCGGATGCGGCGACTGTGAGATGTGCCGCGCCGGAAAAGATAACCTGTGCACCCGCTGGAACCTGCTCGGCGAAACCATGCGCGGAACGTACTGCGAGTACATCTCCCTGCCGCCACGGCAACTGTTCCGATTACCAGCCGGATTTGACCTGCGCACCGCTGCCGCAGCCGGATTGGTGTATCTGACCGCCTGGCATTCGCTCATCGCGCGCGGAAACCTGCAAAGCGGAGAGACTGTTCTCATCGTTGGCGCATCGGGCGGAGTTAACACGGCTTCCATCTCCATCGCCAAATACGTCGGCGCGCGGGTCATTGTGGTCGGGTCTAATGAGAACAAACTACAACTGGCAGAATCGCTTGGTGCAGATGTGCTGATTAACCGCGCTCAGGAACCAGAGTGGCACAAAACCGTCTTCGCAGCCACCCATAAGCAGGGCGCCGATGTCGTCGTGGACAATGTCGGGACAACCTACCCGCTCTCCTTCCGCGCGGCCCGCAAAGGTGGAAGAATCCTGACGGTTGGTAATACCGGTGGGCCAAAGTTCGAAATCGACAACCGATTCATCTTTGGCAAACACCTTAGCCTGCTTGGTTCTACGATGGGTACGCTGAAAGATTTTTCGGATGTCATGACGCTCGTGACAGCAGGTCAATTGCCAGTAGCGCTCGACCAGACCTTCCCGCTTCAACATGCCCGCCTGGCCCACCAACGGCTGGAAAATGGCGAACAATTAGGTAAAATAACGCTCGAGATTTAGCCCCAACCCCGCTTTTAATGAGGCAAATTTGACTTTTTTGAAACGATTACACTGGTTTGAATGGCTGCTCATCCTGATTGTGATGGGCGTTCACCTTTATGCGGCCTTTTCAGCGCCGCACAATTTCTCAATGCGCTGGTTTGTGCGTGATGATGCCTATTACTATTTCAAAGTAGCGCAAAACATCAGCGAGGGACGCGGCTCGACCTTTGATGGTATCAACCCGACCAATGGGTATCACCCGCTCTGGACGCTGGTCTGCGTGCCAATTTTTGCCCTGGCGCGCTTCGACCTCATCCTGCCCTTGCGAGTCTTGCTGCTTGTGATGGCGGCATTCAGCGTTATCTCAGCCATTCTCCTGTTTCGGCTGCTCAAAAACCAGGTTGGCGAACCGATTGCCATGCTTGCCGCCGCATATTGGGGAATGGACCTGACCATTCATGCGACCATTACGCAACAGGGACTGGAAACCGGGCTGGTGGCGCTCTCCATCATTCTGTTCTTGCGCCTGGCGCAAATTCTGGATAAACAAGAAACCCTCACAGGAGGAGATTTTGCCAAACTGGGGCTGGCCGCGCTATTCGTCCTGTTCAGCCGCCTGGATGGCATCTACTTCGTACTGATAGCGGGAGTGTGGATGGTCTTCCGGCGTTCGGCAATTCGCTACCTGGTCCCGCTCGATTTACTGCTCGTATTTGGAGCAATCATTGGCGCGTACATCCAACGCGCTGGACTGAAATTTTACCTGCTGGAATTTTCGGATTCAGCCATCCTGATGGGCGCGGTGACGTTTGTGTTGCAGGCTGTGACTTTCTATTTCATCGGTCTATACGAGCATCCAAAAACACAAAGCGCGCGCCAGGTTGTGACCCGCACCCTCCTCGGCGTGACGCTTGTAACCGTCTCGTCTGCCGCAATCATGTTTCTGCTCAGGGCGCTGGAACTGGCCGAAATGCCCCGCGCCGTTCCTCTGCTCTACTGGCCGCTGATGGTACTGCTTACTCTGATAACCCGCTTTGGGTTGCGGGCTGTTTCTCTGCGAGAGCAGGATGAATCAACAGATAGGGCGCTTGGGGAACAGGTAAAAAAGCAGTTTGCTCTCTTGCCTAAATGGCTACACGCCGGATTTTCGTATTATGGAATAGTTGGAGCCGGTCTGCTGACTTATATGGTCATCAATCTCTTTTTGTTTGGGACGTGGATGCCGGTCAGCGGTCAAATCAAGCGCTGGTGGGGAACTCTATCTGGCAATGCCTATGGTGGCGGGCAAAAAACCGTGCTGGATATTTACACGCTCGACCCACTCCACTCAAAAAGTTGGAGCCTGCTTACCCAACCGCTTTATGACTGGGCCGAGAAAATTTCAGGAAATGGCGAAACAGCACTAGCCTGGTATTGGAGTGCGCTGACTTTGCTTGTGGCGGCATGGCTGTACCTCATCCTGGTAAATCGCGCCAGCAGCCTGACCCGGCTGCTCCAAACCGGCTTCCTGCCAACTTTCCTGAGCGCCGGGCTGCACGGCTTCCTTTATTCTGCGATGGGCTACGCTGCTTCCCATGAGTGGTACTGGACAACCCAAATGGTCTCGCTGGTTTTGGCGGGCGCGCTCGGCCTGCGTGGATTGCTTGACATGCTGCCCAAGCAAAAAGAAATGAATTTTGCGGCATGGGCGGCAACAAGCACGCTCAGCCTGCTCTTGGCGTATACCTTTGCGACCACGCTCATTCGGCGAATGCCTTATGTAAGTCAGTATGAGGGACAACCTTATCTCGATATGCTGACCATTCTGGAAGGATATACCGAGGAAGGAGCAAGCATCGGCATGACAGGCGGCGGAAGCGCAGGATATTTCATTAACAACCGCACCATCGTCAACATGGATGGGCTGATAAACTCGTACCCATATTTCCAGGCACTAAAAACTGGACAGGCATCGCAATACCTGGAAGAAATTGGTCTGGATTATGTATTTGCCAATCAGTACATCATCACGCACAGCGCTCCTTATAACCAGCAATTTAAGCCAGAGCAGTTTATCCCTGTGCCGGGCGCGCCAAAGTATGGGCAGAAAGAGTTACTGAAGTTTCACCCACTCCCATAAACGCAAAAAGTTGCCTGCTTTCCTCTTTTTTACTCTCTTTGAAAGAGCGCAAAAGAGGAAAGATTTTTTATCAGGACCTGAATATGCCAGAATTGACAGTTCGCCCCTTCCGCGTAACTATTCTGACCGTGTTTGTGTTATGTATCACGTCCTGGAACGCCATTCGCGCATATAGCGCAATCGCAAACTGGGACATCTTGAGAGAATTTGGCGCGCCGCCTGCTTATATAATGACCACAGGCCTGATATGGTCTGTGACAGGCCTTGGGCTGATGTATACACTGTGGGTCGGGAAGCGACTCGCGTTTTTCGGCAGCCTGACTGTCACAGGACTGTACGTTGCATGGTATTGGTTCGACCGGTTGGTGATGCAACCCTCGCCCGCGCCTAACCTGGGTTTTAGTATGGTCGTTTCAGGATTGCTGGCGGCTATTTTCTTGTTCGGCATCGTTTTGGCAAAAGACTTTTTCGATAAATGAAACGATAAAGAGCAGACTACAAATCACGTATGGAAGAAGAGAGGAGGAGCGATATGATAGTCGAGCAGAGTCAAAAGAATGCACGCATCCAGACGCTGCGAGAGCGCAAGGCCAGGGCACGGCTAGGAGGTGGCGAGGAGCGCATCCAGGCCCAGCATCAGCGCGGCAAGTTAACTGCCCGTGAGCGAATTGATTTACTATTAGATAAAGGCTCGTTCCGAGAAATTGATGCTTTTGTTCAACACCGCACTTACGATTTCGGGCTGGACAAGCAGCGTTACCCTTCTGACAGCGTAGTGACTGGCTGGGGAACCATTGAAGGGCGGCTGGTATACGTCTTTTCGCAAGATTTCACCGTCTTCGGCGGTTCGCTGGGCGAAGTTCACGCCGAAAAGGTTGTCAAAATCCTGGACATGGCAATGAAAAACGGTGCGCCGGTCATCGGGTTAAACGATTCGGGGGGAGCGCGCATCCAGGAGGGGGTTGTCTCGTTAGGCGGTTATGCCGATATTTTCCTGCGCAACACCCTTGCCAGCGGGGTCATCCCGCAGATTTCGGCCATCATGGGGCCGTGCGCAGGAGGAGCGGTTTACTCCCCCGCGCTGACCGATTTCATCTTCATGGTACGCAACTCATCATATATGTTCGTCACCGGGCCGGATGTGGTCAAAGCAGTTACGCACGAAGAAGTGACCCAGGAAGAGCTGGGCGGGGCCAGCGTCCACTCCGAAAAATCGGGCGTTTGCCATGTGGCTGCCGACAGCGAAGCCGACACGCTCTATCTTATTCGCAAACTAATAGGCTACATCCCGCAAAACAATATGGAAGACCCGCCCTATCAGCCCACTGGAGATGACCCGCTGCGCATGGACGAAAGCCTCGATACCATCATCCCCGATGACGCCGTCAAACCCTACGATATCAAAGAAGTCATCCGCCGCATTGTGGATAATGGCGAGTTCTTCGAGATTCACGAAAACTACGCCATGAACGTCGTAGTAGGCTTTGCCCGGCTGGGCGGCCATTCGGTTGGGATTATCGCCAACCAGCCAGCGGTTCTGGCAGGCGTGCTGGATATTGACGCCAGCGAGAAGGCGGCGCGCTTTATCCGGTTCTGTGATGCCTTCAATATCCCAATTGTAACTTTTGAGGATGTTCCGGGTTTCCTGCCCGGCACGTTTCAGGAGCATCATGGCATCATCCGCTCAGGAGCAAAGCTTCTCTACGCTTACTGCGAAGCGACCGTGCCAAAATTAACTGTCATCACCCGCAAAGCGTATGGCGGCGCATACTGCGTGATGTCCTCCAAGCACATTCGCGGCGACGTGAACTTCGCCTGGCCGACCGCTGAAATCGCCGTCATGGGACCAGAGGGGGCGGTCAACATCATCTTCCGCCGAGACCTGGACAAAGCCGAAAACCCTGCCGCGCGCAAAGCAGAACTGGTGACAGACTACCGCGATAAATTTGCAAATCCTTACGTAGCAGCAGAGCGCGGCTATATTGACGATGTCATTGAGCCAAAAGAAACCCGCCCGCGTCTGATTAACGCGCTGGAAATGCTCCAAAACAAGCGCGACTCGAACCCGGCCAAAAAGCACGGGAACATACCGCTGTGAAATGCAGAATGAAGAATGCAGAATGATGAATCAAAAAGGTTCTTAAGCACAATACCTTCGTGTTTAGAAAAAGTTTTTGCAGTAGAGTCATCATTCACCATTCATCATTCATCCTTCGATGGAGTTTCCATGTTCAAAAAAGTCTTAATCGCCAATCGCGGAGAAATTGCAGTTCGCATCATTCGCGCCTGCCGGGAAGTGGGGCTGGAAACCGTGGCGGTGTTCTCAGAGGCCGACCGCCAGGCTCTCCATGTCCGCCTTGCAGATGAAGCCTATCTGCTCGGCCCGGCTCCTTCGCGCGAATCCTATCTGCGAATGGACAAAATTCTGGAATTTGCGCGCAAATCGGGCGCGGATGCCATCCACCCTGGCTATGGATTTCTGGCTGAGCGAGAAGAATTTGCGGCGGCCTGCGCGGAGACCGGAATTACCTTCATCGGGCCAAAACCGTCTTCCATTGCCGCAATGGGTGACAAAATGACCGCCCGTGAAACCGTCCGCAAAGCGGGCGTTCCGGTTGTTCCGGGCACGGAAGATGTCGGTAACCTGACCGACGATGAATTGCTGGCAATTGCTCCCCAGATTGGCTTCCCGCTACTCATTAAAGCCACAGCAGGCGGTGGCGGCAAAGGCATGCGCGAAGTCCGCAGCCTGGAGGAGATGCCAGAACTACTGAAATCCGCGCGGCGCGAAGCGGAATCAGCCTTTGGAGATGGAAATGTCTACCTGGAAAAACTGGTCACCGGCGCGCGTCACATCGAAATCCAAATATTGGCCGATATGCACGGCAACGTCATTCACCTGGGTGAACGCGACTGCTCCATCCAACGCCGCCACCAAAAACTGGTCGAAGAAGCACCTTCGCCCATCATGGATGAAGAATTGCGGCAAAAAATGGGCGCTGTTGCCGTCAAAGCAGCGCAGGCAGTAGATTACGTGAATGCCGGAACCATTGAATTCCTGGTAGATAAAGACCGCAACTTCTACTTCCTGGAGATGAACACCCGGCTGCAAGTCGAACATCCTGTAACGGAAATGGTGACTGGGGTCGACATCGTCAAAGAGCAAATCCGCATTGCGCGTGGCCGCCCCATGCAGTACAAACAGGAAGATATCGCATTCAATGGGGCGGCCATCGAATGCCGCATTAACGCCGAAGACCCCTACGCAAACTTTATGCCGTCTACCGGGCGCATTAGTCACAGCCTGTTGCCAACTGGTCCTGGCGTGCGGGTCGATACAGGCGTGTACCCTGGCTTCGAAATCACCCCCTTTTACGACCCGATGATTTCCAAACTGATTGTGTGGGGTGAAACGCGCGCCCAGGCCATCCTGCGAATGCGCCGCGCGCTGGAAGAATACCGTATCGTTGGAGTACGGACGAACATTCCCTTCCACCAAACGTTAATGGACAGCCACCGCTTTATGGGCGGGCAATACGATACGCGCTTTGTAGAAGAGCGTTTCGCCATCCAGGACGAGAGCGACCCACATATGATGGAAATCGCCGCTGTCCTGGCAACCCTCGCCACCCACCAGCAAACCGAACGCTCTGCGCAGTTTGTCCAGCGTAATGAGCGCGATACTTCTAACTGGAAGTGGGTCGGGCGTTGGGAGCGGATGCACCGGTAATTCAGTCATCAGTGAGAAGCAACAAGTCGAGGCGAGGCAGCGATGAAGTATGTGACGACTATCGAAGATAAAGAATTCAGTGTCGAAATCATCGACGAAAAGCACATCCGCATCAACGAGCATGTTCTGGAAGTCGATTTCATGGCAGTAAGTGGACAGCCCGTCTATTCACTGATTATCGGAGGAAAATCCTATGAGGCCTATGTCTATCCCGAAGAAAAAGACTGGCAGGTGCTCTTGCATGGGCGGCAGTACAAGGCAATCGTGGAGGATGAGCGCGAAAAACGGCTGAAAACGGCAGGAGGAGCCAGAGCAGAGAGCGGCGAATTCCATCTCAAAGCCCCCATGCCCGGTCTGGTGGTAAGCGTGCCGGTTGAAGATGGTCAGGAAGTCAAAAAAGGCCAGGTACTCATCATCCTCGAGTCGATGAAAATGCAAAACGAACTGAAATCGCCCAGGGATGGCACGGTGCATCGTGTCCGCGTCAAACCAGGCGAGAGCGTGGAGCAACGCCAGACGCTTCTGAGTGTCATGTAAGCCATATCCCGAAGGCTATTCCCGCCTTCGGGATATTTTTATATTGACCTATCAAATCATCAATGGTATATTAATGATATAAATTATCAGATTAATCGAATTTATTTGACTCGTCTCTTATGGCCGGAAACCAAATCTCTGAATTCATGCGCTACCTGGCTGCTCATCCGCAAGCGGAGGAGAACCTGCCGGCGCTGACCAGCCTGAGCGCGGAACTGGGCGTCAGCGTCGCCAGCCTGCGCGAGCAGTTGGAGGTGGCGCGCGCCCTGGGGCTGGTGGAAGTTCGTCCGCGCACGGGCATCCGCCGCCTGCCATATACCTTCTTGCCCTCGGTACGCCAAAGTTTGAGCTACGCGATGGCGCTGGATGAAACCAATTTCCAGCGATTCGCCGACCTGCGGAAACATGTCGAGGCCGCCTACTGGCATGAAGCGGTAGCCATCTTGCTTCCCGAAGACCATGCCAAACTGAAACAACTGGTCACGCGCGCCTGGGAAAAATTGGACGGGCGCCCCATTCAAATTCCCCACGAAGAACACAAACAACTTCATCTGGTTATTTACGGGCGGCTCAATAATCCTTTCGTAAGTGGCATTCTGGAGGCGTATTGGGATGCTTATGAATCGATTGGACTGAACGTCTTCACCGATTATGCTTACCTGCGCGAAGTCTGGGAATATCACCAGCGCATGGTTGATTCAATTTGCAACGGGGATTTCAATGCCGGCTACCAGGCGCTGGTTGAACACGCCGATATGCTGGCAGACTTGCTTGACCACCGTCCAGCGAACAAAAAGCCATAAAACACAGTGCATCCGTAAGTGGAGAGCGGAAAACCGGTCTCCCTTTCAGTTACAAACCGTCAGAGGAGCGATATGACCCAACGAATAGTCAATGATTTTTCGATTACCGTCGGCACAGCGAATGGTTCGGGCAGTTCAACGGCCAACAACACCATCCTGCGCGCCCTGTTCAAGATGGGCATCCCGGTTTCGGGCAAGAACCTGTTCCCGTCCAATATCCAGGGCCTGCCGACCTGGTACACCATCCGCGTTAACGGCGAGGGTTTCACCGCCCGGCGCGAAACTCACGAAATTATGGTTGCCATGAACCCGGCCTCATTTGCGCGCGACCTGGCGGATGTTGCGCCCGGCGGGGCCTTTTTCTACGCCGATGACATTAAACTACCCATCAACCGCACAGACATCAGCATTTACCCCATGCCGGTCAAGCAGCTGGTACGCTCCAACCCTGATATCCCAGCCAACCTGCGCGATTTGGTGGCCAACATGGTCTATGTCGGCATCCTGGCGCAAATGATTGGAATAGACATTACCAAAATCGAGCAGGCACTCAAATTCCACTTCAAGAACAAAGAAAAGCCTGTCTCGCTCAATATGAGCATGGTGAAGGCCGGGGCCGAATGGGCGACCGCCAATCTGACCAAGAGTGACCCCTTCTACGTTGAACCAATGAACAAAACCGAAGGGCTGATTATGGCCGACGGCAACACGGCCGCCGCGCTCGGCTCCATTTATGGCGGCGTGCAGTTTGCGGGCTGGTATCCCATCACGCCGGCATCCAGCCTGGCTGAAGCCCTCAACGAATACCTGCCGCAACTGCGCCAGACCCAGGACGGCAAGAACACCTTTGCCGTTGTCCAGGCCGAGGATGAGCTGGCCGCCATTGGCATGTGCGTCGGCGCAGGCTGGGCCGGTTTACGCGCCATGACTTCCACCTCCGGCCCTGGCATGAGCCTGATGACCGAATACGCCGGGCTGGCCTACTTTGCCGAAGTGCCGCTGGTGATTTGGGATGTACAGCGCATGGGCCCCAGCACCGGTCTGCCCACCCGCACCTCGCAGGGCGACGTGGCCTTCGTTGCCAACATGGGTCACGGCGACATCGACTCGCTCATCCTTCTGCCCGGCTCCATCAGCGAATGCTTTGAGTTCGGCTGGCGCGCCTTTGACATTGCCGAACGCTTGCAAACGCCCGTTTATGTCCTCTCTGACCTCGATTTCGGCATGAACCAATGGATGAGCACGCCGTTTCAGTATCCCGACGTTCCCATGGACCGCGGCAAAGTATTGTGGGAAGAAGACCTGGAGCGCATAAAAGGTGACTGGGGCCGCTACCGCGATGTGGATGGGGATGGCATCCCCTACCGTACCCTGCCCGGCAACACCCACCCGTTAAGCGCCTACTTTACGCGCGGCACCGGCCACACCCCCGAAGCGCGCTACTCCGAAGAGCCAGACGTGTGGGTCGTGAAAATGGAGCGGCTCAAGAAGAAATATCAGACCGCCAAAAAGTACCTGCCGCGCTCTATCGTTCGGCAAACCGAGGGCGCCCGGTTTGGCATCATCGCCTACGGCTCAACCGACCCGGCCGTGGAAGAAGCGCGCGCTCGATTGGAGCGTGAACACGGCCTGAAAAGTGACTACCTGCGTCTGCGCGCCCTGCCCTTTACCAGCGAAGTGAGCGAATTTATTGCCGCCCACGAGCGCGTGTATGTTGTGGAAATGAACCGCGACGGGCAATTACAACAACTCTTGAGCATCAAACATCCCGAACATGCCACCCGGCTGATTCCGGTTGCCTATAGCGACGGCCTGCCGCCCACCGCAAAGTGGATTTGGTCGGCCATTCTGGAACAGGAGGAAAAATAACATGAGCGAATCTCTCCCAATGGCCGGCGCAACTACCCAGGTTAACGCCATCGGCCTGAGCAAAAATGACTACCGTGGCAACCCCACCACCCTGTGCCAGGGCTGCGGGCATAACTCGATTGCCAACCAGATTATCACCGCCTGTTACGAAGCCAACATCGTGCCGGAAAAAATCGTCAAGTTTTCCGGCATTGGCTGCTCCAGTAAAAGCCCCACCTACTTCCTCAACCGCTCCTTTGGCTTCAACAGCCTGCATGGACGCATGCCCTCTCTGGCAACCGGCGCGCTGTTCGGCGACTACCGACTCAAAGGCCTGGGCGTTTCTGGCGACGGCGACAGTGCCAGCATTGGCATGGGCCAGTTCAAACACGCCATGCGCCGCAATATCAATATGGTTTATATTGTGGAAAACAACGGCGTATATGGTCTTACCAAAGGCCAGTTTTCGGCCACTGCCGACCAGGGACTGGAACTGAAAAAACAAGGCACGAACCTGTACCTGCCAGTGGACATTTGCATGGAGGCTCTGGCCTCGCGCGCCAGTTTCGTCGCCCGCCTGTTCGCCGGGAATGCCAAACAGGTCAAAGAAGTGCTAAAAGCCGCTCTGGCTCATAACGGCATTGCCGTATTAGACATCATCAGCCCGTGCGTGACTTTCAATAATCAAGAAAGCAGTTACTACTCGTACAGCTTCGGCAAGGAAAAAGAAGACCCCTTGCACGACATTTCTTTCCATGCGGCTTCAGAAGGCCCCCAAAGCACCATTTCCTATGTGCCGCCCAGGCCCGAAATCACGCTGGAAGCCGATATGATTGATGGCGAAATCCGTGAGGTCAAATTGCACGATGGCTCTGCGATTATTCTCAAGGCGCTCGACAAAGATTACGACCCCACCAATCGCCTGGAAGCGATGCGCGTTCTGGAAGACGCCCATGCAAACAACTACCTGGTTACCGGCCTGATTTATGTCGCGCCCGAAAGCCCTTCACTAACTGACCTGTACAATCTGGTCGAAACGCCCCTTAACCGACTGAAAGAGAAAGACCTGCGTCCCGCGCCAGAGACGATTCAGAAAATCAATGATTTGATGTTCTAGCCCTCTCACCCAGGCTTCCCCTATTTTTCGCTGAATTTTGCGAAAAATAGGGGAAGCGAGGTGCAGCGCCGGAGAGAGCTCATGGCCCAAATCACACCCCAACTCTCCATCCCTGATGAAGAAATCAAGTTCGAGTTCATCCGCGCCGGGGGGCCAGGCGGACAGAACATCAACAAGGTGGCGACAGCGGTCCAGCTACGATTTGACGCGCGCAACTCGCCTTCACTGGCTGATGATGTCAAAGAACGGTTGATAAAACTGGCCGGAGCGCGCGCTACAAATGATGGTATTCTGATTATTGAAGCCAAAAACCATCGCACCCAGGAGCAAAACCGGGCCGAGGCCATCCTTCGGCTAACTGCGCTCATCCAGCAAGCATTGGAAAAACCAAAACCCCGAAAAAAGACAAAGCCCGGCGTGTCCGCCAGCGCGGCGCGCGTCTTCGAGAAGAAACGGCGCGGGGAAATCAAGCGCATCCGGCAATACAATCCCGACGATTGGGAGTAGCGCGCGCGTTTTGTGATACACTCACAAAAACGCTGCGGAGGAAAACATGGAAACTGCCTACACCGTCAACGGGCATCGCATGGTTGCCACCACCGAGGGAAACGCTAAAAAACCGCCCATCTTTCTGATTCATGGCTGGATGTCGCATCGCGGCGTATGGCGGCAGACCCTTCCAGCGCTGGAGGAAAAATATTACTGCATAGCGATTGACCTGCTGGGGTTTGGCGGCAGCGAAAAGCCCGATGACGGCGATTACAGCATCCAGATGCAGGGACGGCGCATTGTCGCGATTGCGGATGCGCTTGGGTTTCAAAAATTCTCCCTCATCGGTCATTCCATGGGCGGACAAATTGCAATGTGCATTGCTGCAATGCTCGCGCCAGAACGGGTGGAAAAACTGGTAAGCGTGGCGGGCGTGGTAACGGGACAACTTTCAGAGTCGGTGGAGAAAAATATTTATCCGCTGATAAAACTTGGTTACAAACGCCCCTGGGTGTATCGCCTGAACCGCGCGCTGATGAACAATCGTCTTTATGTCAACTTGGCCTTTCGCCCCTGGTTCTACGATATTAAGAAAATGCCGCTGCGTGATTTCACCATTGACCGCAGTTTTGCGCTCAACCCGGCCTGCCACATTTCCATTTATGAGGCCGGGCAGGCCATTCACAATCTCGATATTAGCAAACATCTGCGCAAAGTAAAGGCCCCCACGCTATTAATTCACGGAGAAAACGACCTGACCGTGCCAGTCGAGCAGGCCTACATTGCCCAAACCGCTCTGCCCGATACCAACCTGGCCATTCTTAAAAAGTGCGGCCACTTTCCAATGTATGAAAGAACCGGGCAATACCTGAAAGCGTTGGCGATGATGCTATGAAAAATACATAACGGTAGTTTACGGCTGCCAGCAACGCTCGAAAGGGAAAGATGTGAGGATGGCGGCGTACATTTCCTGGTAATGTTCCCGTAGCAAGTCCTCCTGGCTGGCAAAGTACGCGGCGGCGCGGGTCAACTCAGCGGAACGTTCCGCTTCTGTCAACGGACGAGGCAGGCAGGCTGGCTGAACGCCGCCCTCCTTGTATTCGGCCCGGTCGCAAGCCAAAAAGTCGGGGGCAAGCAGGGATGCCTCTACCCTTTCGGCCAGGGATTGGTGATACTGTATGCTCATCTCCCGCATCGCTTCGGGCGAGGACAATACAAGCGCCAGTTTTTCGCGGGCCGAAAGCCCTAAAATTTCCGGGCCGACGATCTCACGCTCGACCAAATCAGTCTGGAACGATTGGTAAGAAAACGGCCCAATGACAAGAACCGTATCAGCAGGTTCGTCGCCTCCCTGTTCATAGCGGAACAAGGCAAGCGAAATACCATCATCATACAACTTGCCACCGCCCTCTGAAAGTGAAAACGAAACGCCCCAGCCATCCGCTGGCGGAACCAGCAGGCCTGCAACCCCCAGGCCAAAGACTTCCGGAAACGAATAATAGTAGGTTTGCAGGTACAAGACCTGCTGGTCGCGGTTGTGCGCTGTGCCTGAGGCAATTCCGCAATCCTGACGCGCGCCTGCGCCGCGACACCAAAGCGCCTGGTATGAATTTGGATAACGGCGATAACCCATGCTGCGCCAGCCTTCAGCCGTAACCGCCCGGAAACAGGCATCAAGCGCGCGAAAGCGCTGCCCGGTTTGGGGCTCGCTGAAAACCAATTCATCCACGCTGACCGTTAGAGTCGCAGCCGGCGAAGGGGCTGGTGGCGCAAAAAATTGACAGGCCAGGCCAAGCAACAGGAGGCCAACAACCATCAGAGATAGGCAGGTTTGGCGAGATAGAATCATTGAAAGTTAACCTCAATTGGAAACCAGCAGGCACGACGCCTGATGCGTCTCGCTGACCTGAGCAGGGGGCGGGTCGGTGACCCGGCACGCATCCACCGCCGCCGGACAGCGCGGATGAAAGCGGCAGCCAGACGGCAGGTTAGCCGGGTTGGGCGTTTCGCCTTGCAGGATGACCCGTTCCCGCCGCAGGCGCGGGTTAGGGACGGGAACAACCGACAGCAGGGCTTTGGTGTAAGGATGTTGCGGATTTGTCAGCACTTCGGCGGTCAGGCCGCTCTCAACGATGCGCCCCAGGTACATGACGGCTATCCGGTCGGCGAAATAGGCCACCGTACCGAGGTCGTGCGTGATAAAGACGATACTCACTCCACGTTGCTGCCGAAGGCCGCGCAGCAGGTTGAGAATCTCGGCCCGGATGGAGACATCCAGCATCGAAACAGGTTCATCGGCAATCAGCAATTCGGGTTGCAAGACCATCGCCCCGGCAATCACCACCCGCTGACGCTGCCCGCCGGAGAGTTCATGCGGGTAGCGCAAGAAATAATCTTCCGCCGGGCGCAGGCCAGCATCCTCCAGCGCGGCTTTGACCCTGGCAATGCGCTCTTCGCGGCGGCGCGCCAGACCATGCACCACCAGCGGCTCGGCCACAATTTCAAAAATCGTAGCGCGCGGGTTGAGTGATTCGTAAGGGTCCTGAAAAATCATCTGGGCTTGCTGCCGCAAATGCTTAAGCGACATACGCGGGAGACTCTGCTGTTCGCGCGTGCCAACTGTGCCGCTTTCGAGCATCGCCAGCCCGGCCAGAGCGCGCCGCTCCCGCGCGCCAACCGCTTTGCCATGAAAAAGAATCCGACCAGCGGTTTGCTCCTCCAGCCCAATCAGCGTGCGGGCGATGGTGGTCTTGCCGCAGCCCGATTCGCCGACGATTGCCAGCACTTCGCCGCGCGCCAGCGTAAACGAGATGCCGTCCACCGCCTGGATGACCTTTGGCGGACGGCGCAGGAGCAGGTCGGCGAGGGATTGCGCAACAGGAAAATATTTGCGCAGATTTTCGACAATCAGCAAAGGGGAATCAGACATAACTTTCTCGCGGGGCTGCTTCAGGGGGATGGCGGGCTGGCGTCTTGGGTAGATTCCAGCAGGTGGCAGGCTGCAAAATGACCAGGCTCAACCTCGAAAAGGGGCGGAGATTCAGAGTCGCATTTTCCTATCCGCAAATGGCAGCGCGGGGCAAAGCGGCAGCCGGGCGGCAGTTCGGTCAGGCGCGGCGGCGCGCCGGGGATGGAGGCCAGAGAACCAGTGGGGCGCGCCAAATCGGGGAAGGATTCGAGCAGTTTCTGGGTGTAGGGATGCCGGGGGGCGTTGAAAATTTCATCTACCGAACCATATTCGGCCACTTTGCCGCCATACATCACCACTACTGCATCACACATCTCGGCCACCACGCCCAGGTCGTGCGTGACCAGCACAATCGCCAGCCCCAGCCGCCGCTGAATCTCCTCCAATAGTTCGAGAATCTGAGCCTGCACCATCACATCCAGGGCAGTAGTCGGCTCATCGGCAAACAACAGTCTGGGGGAGCAGGCCAGCGCCATGGCAATCATCGCCCGCTGGCGCATTCCGCCCGAATATTGAAACGGATACTGGCTGCCGCGCTCTTTGGGGATACCAACCATCTCCAGCAATTCGCCCACCCGCGCCTGGGCCCGGTCGGAGGACATGATGCCACGCAGGGTGATTGCTTCGCAGATTTGTTCGCCAACCCGCATGACCGGGTTAAGGGCATTCATTGCTCCCTGAAACACAATGGCGATGTCTTTCCAGCGATATTCGCGCATCTGACGTTCACTGAGCGAAAGCAGGTTCACCTCGTGGAAGAAGACCTGCCCGCTGATGCGCGCGTTGGCCGGGAGCAGGCGCAGGACCGACATCAGCGTGGTCGTCTTGCCGCAACCCGATTCGCCCACCAAACCCACCGTCTGGCCGGGGTAGACATCGAAGGAGACATCTTCCAGCGCGCGGGCAATTTTTTTATCGGCAGGCAGTAGAAAGTCAGTGGAGAGATGACGAACACGCAAAAGCGGCGTTTCAGCCATGAGAGACCTCCTCGCTGGATTCTTCCGCGCTCTTTAACGAGGCAGACAGCACGCGCGCTTCGCCCTCCAGATGATGTCCCGTTAAACGCGGGTTGAGCATCTCCTCCAGCACATTCCCCAGCAAAACGCAGCCCAGCGAAACCCACACAATCGCCAGGCCGGGCGGCAGGTAAAACCACCATGCGCCGTTGCTGATGGCATTGCGGTCAAAAGCAAAGTTCAGCATGGTTCCCCAGGAAGGCTGGGTGGGGTCGCCCAGGCCCAGGAAAGCCAGCCCCGATTCAATCAGAATGGCGGTGGAAAGTATCAGAACCGTATTGGCGACAATCAGCGGCATAATTTGGGGCAGAATGTGCTTGCGGATGATGTGACCATGCCCGGCCCCAATGGCCCGCGCCCGCGCCACGAACTGCCTTTCTTTGATACTCAGCACCTGTGAGCGAACCAGGCGCGCCGTGCTGGTCCAATAGAGCAGGCCAATCACCAGAATCAGAATGACCAGCGGCGAAATTTTGAGGTTCAACTGGCGAATGGCGGCCACCAGCACCAGCATGAGCGGCAGGTCGGGGATGACCAGCAGGACATCGGTGACGCGCATGATGAGAGTATCTACCCACCCGCCAAAGTAGCCCGCCAAAATGCCCAACAGGCTGCCAACAAACATGGCAATGAACCCGGCCAAAAAACCGACCACCAGAGAAATGCGCGCCCCAAACGCCACTTGCGACCAAATGTCGTGACCAGCATCATCCGTGCCAAGCGGGCCATGAACCGAGGGCGGGGCAAAGGTCAGGGCGCGGCCATCCGCCGTGCGGACGGTTTCCATCGGCGAGATAGACGTGAGCAGAGGGGCAAAAATAGCCAGTAAAAGGGCGGTACCGACCAGGAACGCGCCTATCAGACCCATCTGGTTGCGGCGGAAGGTTTTCCAGAAATCGGACAGGTTGCGTTGTAAGAGAAGCCAGGATTCGCGCATGGGTTAAGTCTGGTTGCGTAATTGAGAATTTGAGTTTCGCTCCTGCATGGAGGGTATTCAATTGGCCTTCACCCTCGGGTCGAGAGAGGTGTACAAAATATCGGCCAGCATGTTCGCCACGATGACGCTCACCGCCAGCAACAGGAACGCGCCTTGCAAAAGCGGGTAATCCTGCTTGATGAGCGCGGTTTGGAACAATTTGCCCAGCCCATCGTAAGAAAACACTGTTTCAATGTAAATTGCGCCAGAGACGGTAAACCCCAGGTTGAGAGCAACGATAGTCACAATCGGCAGCATGGCGTTTTTCAAGCCATGCCGCCATAGAACCTGCCAGTTCGTCATGCCTTTGGCTTTGGCGGTCAGGATGTAATCTTCGCTCAAGACCTCCAGAATAGAAGAACGCATAATGAGCATATACTCACCCAGGTACAGGATGGTGAGGGTGAGCGTAGGAAGGACAAGGTGACGCGCCAGGTCGGGCAGGACGGCGTAAAGCGGCTTGCCAACGTTCTCCGGGCTGACAATGCCGCCGGTGGGAAGTCCCAGCCAGGTGCTGCCCGCCGCCAGCAAGATAATTCCCAGCCAGAAGGTGGGCGTGGCCCAGGCAATCAGCGAAAAGGTCAGCGCGCCCACGTCGAAGGGGGTTTTGCGCTTCCAGCCTGCGAACAACCCGAGTAAAACGCCAAAAAAGATGGACAAAACCTGTCCCAATCCAATCAGGAGCAGAGTATTACCCAGTTTCGACATCAGCACTTCGGCCACCGGCCTGCGCAGCGACCATGAGACGCCCAAATTGCCCTGCGCCCATTGTCTTAATGCGTTAAAAAACTGGTCGGGGAAAATTGGTTTATCCAGACCGAATTGTTCACGGAGAGCCTGTTGCACTTCCGCCGAGATTTTGACGTTGCGCCCAATCACCGCCCGCACCGGGTCGCCTGGCAGGATACGGAACAAGACAAAGTTGATGACCAGGACCATGAAAATCGTCACCAGCGAAAGCAGAAGTTTGCGGAATAAATAATCGCGGCGAGACATGCTCCCCTCCTGGCTCCCCCAAATTGCCAGTTTGGGAAATTTGGGGGAGCAAGCGCAGGAAATTACTTCACCGGCTCAACCTGCAACAGGGACTGGAACGAAGTAATCCCAAGTGGTGAATTCAAGAAGTTGGCAAATTTATCGGAGCGATAAGCCTCGAGGTCATTGCCATAGTACAAGATGATGTAAGGCTTATCGCGGAACAAGATTTCCTGCATTTTCCAGACAATTTTCTGGCGCTCATTCGGGTTCAAGGCCCGTTGCTGCTCCAGATACAACTGGTCATATTCCGGGTTGGAATAACCGCTGTCGCTCCAGCCGCCCTCCACATACTGGTCACTGGTCAGCACGCTCAACATAAAGTCCGGGTCGGGGTCGGCTCCCCAGCCCCAAATGACCAGGTCATAATCGGCATTCGGGTTGGTGGCAACCACCAGGCTATCGGGGTCGACCGATTCGGGTCGGGCGCTCATGCCTGCTTCCGAGAGCCATTTGGCAATCATATCGGCCACGCGCGGGTAGGCCGCCGAATCGGAGGGGAACTGCAAACGAAATTCCAGACGAACCTCGCCTTTTGCGCGAATGCCATCGGCGCCTTTGACATACCCGGCTTCCTCCAGAATACGATTGGCCTCATCGAGATTGAATTCAACGTCTTTTAGTTCCGCGTTATACCAGAATCCGCCGCCGAGCGTTGGAGGAATGATATTAAGACCCGGCATACCGTTGCCTTGCAAAACAACATCCACCAGGTCTTGCTTGTTGATAGCCGCAGCAATCGCCAGCCGTACCTGTGGGTCTTCCAGAGCCGGGTTACGGTTGGGCGCGGGGGCATGGTCGGCAGGCGCGGAATTGATAATCAACTCCGTCAACGAGCGCCCCGTACGCGAAATCGCCTCAACGTTAGCGAAGTCTTTCACTGCCGAGAAGGCGCTATCAGGGACTTCATTGGTGACGTCAATATCACCCACTTTGAGCGCCTGCACGAGCGCATCGCTGTTATCGAAGGTCTGGTAAATCAGCTGGTCAATCTTTGCGCGCCCGCCAAAATAGTCTGGGTTCGCCTCCAGCAAAATCACGCGCCGGTCTTTATCCAGGGTGGTAATTTTGAACGGCCCCGTGCCAACCGGGCTGAAGTTGGTGAAATTTTGCAGGTCTTCAGGGGTGGCAAAATTCTCAAAATCAGGCGGATAGACGATGTAAAGAAACGATACGCGGTAATCCATGTTGCTGATTGGATATTCCAACACAATGTTGAGGGTGTTGGCATCCACCGCCGCGGCTTCTACAAAGCCGGTCACATAACCGGCATTCGTCACCCAGCCATCCGGGTTTTGAATGAAAGTATTAATGTTCCAGGCCACCTGCTCAACAGTGAGCGGCTGGCCGTTATGCCACTTCACGCCCGGGCGCAGTTTATAGGTCCAGGTCAGGCCATCTTCCGAAACCGAACGTTCCTCAGCCAGCAGGCCAACATAGGTGCCATCCGGGGCTTCGGTCGTCAGCGTAGAATAGACCAGGTCAAACATGGCATATGATTCGGTCAGAAAAGCATAAGCCGGATTGAGCGTATCAGGAAAACCGAGCCAGCCAACGCGCAATACAACCGGCGCGGAGTCAGAGGATGACGATTGGGTAGGTTGAACATCTTCGGAAGCGGAAGGCGCCGGAGCGCTCCCGCCGCCACATGCCGAAAGAACCAGCGCCAGTGTCAGAGCAGCTAACAAGAAAGTTTTACGCATATTCTCCTCCAGAGAAGCAAAAAAGCAGGCGTTTAGAGACAGTCCCTACGCCTGCTTGTGAGTTGAAATTTAAAAAAGAACTGCCGAATTTCAACACGCCTCCTCACAAATAATTCTACTTGATAATGCCATGAGCGCAAGCAACACTTCCAGGTGAATTTCCTGTATACTTGAAGCGAGGAGAAGGAAACGCCAATGAAAAAATCAATTGAGCTGACCGAAAAATACGAGCGCAACAACTGGCCTTCCATTCCGCGTCCAGATGTCAAACCGCCCGCAGGCTGGAGCCTGGAAGCCCTGACCGCGCTCAAGCGAGTCCGCAACCATCAACTTGCGCCCGATGGCAAAAAAATTGCCTTCATCTGGGACAGCGACGACCTTTCCGATATCTACCTCATGCCCTCCCAGGGCGGCTGGCCGGGACGGCTTTCCACCGACCGGGGGCCAACTCTTTCCTGGAACGATGAAATCCCGCAGTGGTCGCCAGATAGCAATAAAATCGCCTACACCAGTCACGGACACATTTACATCGCCCAGGCAACGGGAGGTTTGCCCCAAAAACTGGCCGATTTTCTAACCTCCGCCTGGGAGCCGCGCTGGATGCCCGATTCGGAACATCTCATCATCGGGCTGGAACGCGAAGACGCCGACCAACTGGCGCTGACCAACCTCTCCGGCGAGGAACTGCACCTCCTGACCCGCGGCAGCGACGGCGACCATTGGGATGCGCGTCCCGCCCCTGATGGGAAATCGATTGCCTTCGTTTTTCGCCGCTACGATGACATCAACCGGACTGATATTTGCCTGATAGATTTGGAAACCGGCGCCACCCAAACCGTATACGGTAAGCCCCAAACCCGCGCCTGGGGGCCACGCTGGTCGCCCAATGGCGAGTGGCTGGCCTTCATCTCCCAGGAAAGCGGCCACGATGACTTGTGGATGGCGCGCCCGGATGGAAGCGGGTTGCGCCAGGTGACCAAGCTTGGCCTGGACGTAGTTGAATTTGCCTGGGCACCCAACGGCAAATCCATCGCAGCCACCCTTAACCGAAACGGCTCTTTTGAACTGGCGCTCATCACCCCAAAAACCGGGAATGCCGACCTCCTGCGCGACCTGCCCGGCGTTCACAGCAACCCGCACTGGTCGCCAGGCGGGGCATTCCTCACCTTCGAGTTTGAAAGCGCCACGCAATTCCCCGACCTGTACCGGATTCACCTTGCCACGGGCGAAGTGACCCAACTGACCTTTTCCACCCCGCCCTGGCTGGCGGCGGCCAAACGAGTCGCGCCCGAATTGGTGCATTACCCCAGTTTCGACGGCCTGCAAATCCCGGCCTGGCTCTACCGCCCAGAAAAACCGAACGGCGCGGCGATTGTGTACGTGCATGGTGGCCCTTCCTCGCAAGAAGTCCACGCCTGGAACGAACTGACGCAATATCTGGCCGCCAAAGGCTACACCATCCTGGCCCCTAACTATCGCGGCTCCACCGGCTACGGCGTGGAATTTGAGCATCGCAACTATGGCGATTGGGGCGGCGGTGATACGCAAGACTGCCTGTACGCCGCTGAATATCTCAAGACCCTGCCCGGCCTCGACCCCTCGCGCTTCGCCATTATGGGCTGCAGTTACGGCGGCTATATGACCAACTGTTGCCTGGCGCGCGACTCAGAATATCGCTACGCCTGCGGAATTGCCAAATATGGCGATGCCGACCTGGTCAACTCCTGGGCGCTCTGTTCGCGCGAACTGCGCTACTACACCGAAATCTTCCTCGGCCACCCCAGCAGGAACCGCGCGGCCTACATCAAGGGTTCGCCCATCCTGGAAGCCGACCGCGTGCAAAAGCCAATTCTCATCCTGCACGGCCTGAAGGATGACATCGTTCCGCCCGAAGCCAGCGAGGAATGGGTGGAGGCCCTGCGGCGGCACGGCAAGACCTTCGAGTACAAAACCTACGCCGAAGAACCGCACGGCTTCGTCCACCGCGCCGCCCTGCTGGATGCCTACCGCCGGATTGAACAATTCCTGGACTGGTATTTGCTGCCCTGATTTTTGACGATAGACAATGAACGATGACTGATTTTTTCAACTTCGACGACTTGACCTGGCCCGAAGTGGCCGAACTGCCCCGCGACGTGCCGCTCGTCCTGCCATTGGGCGCAGGCTGCGTCCAGACCGAACTGGCCGAAGCCTTGAGAAACCCGCCCCAAATCGGATTTCTGCCGCCCTTTCCGTTTGGCTGGCGCGGCTCCGGGTTGGAAGTTCCCGAATCAGTCTTGAAAGAGTACATCGGCAACCTGCTCGCTTCCCTGCGGGAGGACGGCTTCACCCGCGTTTACGTCCTCCTGCCGCCCGGCCTCGACCTGGGGCTGGGAGACTACCAGGTATCCGGTGTCAGGTATCAGCAATCTAATTTAGCATCCTTCTCTGACGCCTCGCGCCTGGACCCTGAAAAAGTCATCATCCTGCCCATCGGTCACACCGAGCAACACGCCTATCATCTGCCGCTCTCGGTAGATACCCTCATCATCGAGGCCATCGCGCAAGGCGCGGTTCAAGCCGCCCCAAAGAATTGTTGCGCGCTCCCCGTCATGCCGTATGGCGTCAGCATGCACCGTAATTCCTTCGCCGGGACGATGAATGCTGGCGGGCGCGCGTTCGAGGATTTCTGGCTGGCTGTGGTGGATGCGCTGGTGGAGCGCGGTTTTGACAAGTTTTACCTGATGAGCGGACATGGCGGAAATATGTCGTTCCTGGTCAACGTGGTCAAATACGCCGGAGACCGGCACAAACGCATCTTCTGCGCCACCACCTTCCTGCACACCGCCGGGCCAACAGGCGCAGCCGCCATTGAACGCTATCGTGAATCCCCCCTCGGCGGAATGGGACATGCCTGCGAGTTGGAAACCTCGATGATGCTGGCGCTGCGCCCCGACCTGGTTCGCATGGAACGGGTAGTGGATGACACCGATTTTATCGCCACCCCCTCCTATTACATGGATTGGATAGAGGGTGGCGCGCTCGTGGCGAATCCGCCCTGGGACGACGATACCATTTCCGGGGCGTATGGCGCGGGCAGCCTGGGAACAGCAGAAAAAGGCCGTCGGTGGCTGGAGGCCGCCATCGCGGAAAAAGTTCAGCATATCCATGAAATTGATGAACAACAACGGCGGCGCGAAGAACGACGCCGGGCAGGCTTTGGAAACTGGGCAACAACGAAAACGAAATGACACAAATCTCGAAAAAGCCGTATAATCGGCGGGTGCTTAGCAGCGTCCCGAAGGTTGCCCGCGAATCAGCCCTGACTCGTCCCCAACCTTCGGGACGGTGTTTGTGAATCATTGAGAAGCGAGGACGAATGCCTACGAAATATATTTTTTTCACCGGCGGCGTGGTCAGTTCGGTCGGCAAGGGCGTCACCGCCGCCGCGCTGGGGCGCGCGCTCAAAGAACGCGGTTTCAAAATCGCCGTACAAAAACTCGACCCGTACATCAACGTAGACCCCGGCACGATGAGCCCCTATCAGCACGGCGAAGTGTTCGTGCTGGATGATGGCGCGGAAACCGACCTCGACCTGGGACACTACGAGCGGTTCATAGATATTCGCGTCAGCAAGGTCAGCAACTTCACCACCGGGCAAGTCTATGCCGAAATCATCTCCAAAGAACGGCGCGGCGATTACCTGGGCGGCACCATCCAGGTCATCCCGCACATCACCAACGAAATCAAGCGCCGCATTGGACTGGTTGCAAAAACCACCGGCGCCGATATTATTCTCATCGAGGTCGGCGGCACGGTTGGCGATATCGAATCCCAGCCCTTTTTGGAAGCCCTGCGACAGTTACGCACGGAAGTGGGGCGAGAAAACGTCCTGTTCGTGCATGTCACCTGGCTGCCCTACATCGGCGCAACGGGAGAACTGAAAACCAAGCCCACCCAGCACTCGGTGGCCGCGCTCCGCTCCATCGGTATCTCGCCCAACATGATTATCGCCCGCTCCGATTACCCGGTAGATGACGAACTGTGCGAAAAAATCGCCCTGTTCTGCGATGTAGATAAAAAAGCCGTCATCCCAATGGTGACATCCAGGGTCTTGTACGAAATCCCCCTGCTCATCGAAAAAGCCGGCATGGCCGACTACGTGCTGAGACTGCTCGGCCTGGATGCCCTGCAAACGCCAGATTGGACGGAATGGGAAAAACTGGTCCGCGAGGTGAAGCGGGAAAAACCAACCGTGAGCGTTGCGCTGGTGGGAAAATATGTGGAACTGCATGATGCCTACATGTCGGTGCGCGAGGCGCTTAAACACGCCGCGTTGGCCGCCGGGGTGGAAGTCCACATCGAATGGGTGCATTCCGCCGACCTGGAAAAAGACAAAGGCTGGGATGTCATCCAAAAAGTGGACGGAATCCTCGTGCCTGGCGGGTTTGGCTCGCGCGGTACGGAGGGCAAAATTATGGCCGCGCGCTATGCCCGCGAAAACAAAATCCCCTACCTGGGCTTGTGTCTGGGAATGCAATTGATGTGCATTGAGTTCGCCCGCAATGTGCTGGATTTGGAAGACGCAAATTCATCGGAATTTGACCGCACCACCCAACACCCGGTCATTGACCTGATGCTGGAACAGCGCGCCATCACCGACATGGGCGGGACCATGCGCCTGGGGCTGTATCCCTGCATTTTACAGCCCGGCAGCAAAGCTGCCGCCGCTTATGGCGTGGAGCAAATTGAGGAACGTCACCGGCACCGCTGGGAATTCAACAACAACTACCGGCAGGCCTTTGAGCAGGCAGGCATGGTCTTTTCTGGCCTCTCGCCGGATGGAAAACTGGTGGAAATTGCCGAAATTCGAGACCACCCCTACATGGTTGGCAGTCAATTCCACCCTGAATTTCTCTCGCGCCCCAACCGCCCGCACCCGCTCTTTGTGGGGTTCATGAAGGCCGTGGCCGAGAAAGCCAGGGTGAATAAACTACCATAATTACTCCCCTGCTAAACCCATCTGGAATATCACCTCGCCCTGGCGGACACCGCTGCGCGCAGACTGATTGTAACCAGCTCTGTCCGACGCGGGCCGCGCCTCGCCAGAACTTCAGCGAACCGCCAGCCACAGGATGGCATTCAATCCACGTTCCCCACCACCTGCCCCTCGACCTTCTCGGCCCAGGGGTAGATTTCTGTCCCGCGCGCGGCTTCGCGGATGGCAGGGTCGTCGGAGTAGTGGCCTCGCCGTTCGGGCGGGAGCAGTTCCGCGATGCGCCGCATAATTTCATGGCCGATTTCGTCCAACTGCTCGCGCTTTTCGCGCCCATGCCCGCTGACGCGAAACGGGCCAAACGGTTTCCCTATCACAAAACGGATTTTTGCGCGGCGACCACGAAAGAGCGCAGGAAAGACATCGTTCAACCCGACCAGTCCCACCGGCAGGAGCGGAGCACCGCTCTGCGCGGCAATGAAAGCCGCGCCGGGGCGCGCCGGGCGCAGGACAGTGGCCCAGTTGCCCGCCTCGGGGAAAATCCCCAACACGCCGCCCTTTTTTAAAATCTCGACCGCCGCTTTGAGCGAATCAGTCGCTCCTGTCCCACGATAGAGCGGATGATAGCCCCACAGGAATGGGATGATTTTGGCCCACGTTGGCGCGTGGGGCATGTTCGCGCCGCCCACAAATTCCAATTGCCAGGGCGACAGGCGCACAAAGCAGACAGGGTCAATGAAACTAAAGTGATTGCCGACCATTATCAGCGGGCCAGATGGGGGCAGGTTTTCCTGCCCGCTAATTTCCAGGTCGGTCAGCAGAGCAAAGGCCGGAACGGAAAGGGCCTGTAAAACCCGGCGGATGAGTTTTCGCCCAGGGTTGGTGTATTCGTTCGCAGTGGTCATTTCAGGAAGTTTGCAAAACAAAGAACTCTGGGACAAACCCCGCTAGTCGGCGCTGGTATATTCGAGCGCGGCCTGGCGGGCGCGTTTTTCATTGACTGCCGTCAGTACCAAAAGTCCTACGACCAGAAAAACCGCCATCGAGACAATGCTGGCCCGCAAGCCGAATTGCTCGGCAGTCGCGGAGGCGAATCCTTGCGCCTCGAACCAGTTCGCCATGCGAAAAGCCAGCGCGCCAAACAAAGTGGGGCCAATGAAAGACGTAGATTTCCCCGCAATTGCAAAAAACGAGAAAAACTCCGTGCTTTTGCTCTCCGGGGCAAACAGACCAGCCATCGTGCGGCTGAGCGATTGCACCCCCGTCAGGGCGAAACCCGCCAGCGCCCCGATGATAAAATAACCAGCCAGAGTTTGGTTGAAAATCATCCAGGTCACGGCAGCGGTCATCAGCAAAATCGAGGCAACCAGCGTCTGCTTGAATCCATATTTTTCGCCCCAAATGCCAAAGGCATACGCTCCAATCGCGCTCGTGACCTGAACGATAATCATGAAAAGTATGAGTTGGGTCTGGTTCATGCCAAACAAGACCGCGCCAATGATGGCCGCGAAGTTGAGCGCCATCAGGATGCCATCGTTGTAAATCAGGAAGGCAACCATGAAGCGCAGAAAACCGCCGAATTGCCGCACCGCCAGAAAGGTCGAGCGCAGGCGGCGATAAGCCAGCAACAGGTAATTATCGCCCGGTGCAAGCGAACGCGGCGGATGATGTTCCCTAACCCACAGAAAGAGCGGGATGGTGGACAGGGCGAAGAACAGGGCCGTAAAAATGAATGAGCCGCGAATCACCAGCGGGTCGCTCTTGCTCAAGACAATCGGCGGCAGGATGAACAGAAGGCAGATGATTCCGCCCACCGAGCCAAAAGCCCAGCCGTTGCCGGAGACATGCCCCATCTCATCGGGATTGGCGACATCGAGCAACAGCGCGTTGTAAAAGACCTGCCCGCCCCGGTAGCCAATTTCGGCCAGGATGAAAAAAAACATCCCCAGGAAAATATCACCAGCCTGTACAAAGAACAGCAGGCCGGTCGAAATCCACGAGAGCGCGGAAAAGAAAAGCAGAAAGCGCTTTTTGGAGGCGGCGTAATCGGCCACCGTCCCCAGGATGGGAGTCAGCAGGGCGACAAAAATCATCGCAATCCCCAGCGAAAGCCCCCACAAGCGCGAACCCTCCGCTCCACCAACCACTTTGCCCTGGAAATAGGCCGAATAGACCGCCAGCAGGATGACCGCGGCGTAAGCCGAATTGCCGAAATCGAACCAGTACCAGCCCCACTGCGCGCGGCTTCGGTCTTTGATGATAGTTGTCATAAGTGCCTCATAAAGGATGGAATGGAGTGATTCTATCAGGCGAATATGAAGAATCTGTAAAGAATTTCCTGGATTAAAAACACCCGCCAGACGTAAAGTTGCCCAATCCAAATGAAACTGGAGAGCATCTCTTTCGGTTACAATCAGCCATCCGACTCTTCCTGCTCCGCCAGGCAATTTACCAACTCCAAATACACACCGAACAATGATTAAAAAAGCGTCGTTTTTCTATATTCTCCATCAGACATCAGGCCGATGAAACCTGCATATTCGCTCTACATCCACATCCCCTTTTGCGCCCACCGCTGCGCCTATTGCGACTTCAACACCTACGCCGGGCAAGAGAGTGCCATCCCGGCTTATGCCCAGGCGCTATGCAAAGAAATCCAGGCAGTTGGGCAAAACATGCCCCCCTCGCCCTTCGGGAGAGGGGCTGGGGGCGAGGGTCAAATCGCCACCATCTTCTTCGGCGGCGGCACGCCCTCCCTGCTCTCCCCCGCCCACTATCGAGACATCTTCCAGTCCATCCACCGCCATTTCGACGTTCTCCCGAATGCCGAAATCAGCCTGGAAGCCAACCCCGGCACGGTTTCCCCCGCCTACCTGCATGAACTGCGCGAAATCGGATTCAACCGCATCAGTTATGGCGTCCAGAGCGCCAACCCGACCGAACTCCGCCTGTTGGAACGCATTCACACATACAGCGATGTGGTGAACGCCGTGCGCTGGTCACGGAGCGCGGGCTTCGACAACCTCAACCTCGACCTGATTTACGGCCTGCCCGAACAGACTCTCGCCTCCTGGCAGCACACCGTCGAATTGATACTCGGCCTGCATCCCGAACACATCTCCGCCTACGCGCTCACCCTCGAACATGGCACGCCCTTTGGCCGCTGGGCCGCCAAAGGCCTGCTCCCGCTCCCCGACCCCGACCTGGCCGCTGAAATGTACGAATGGCTGGATGAACGCTTACCCCTTGATGGCTACGCGCAATACGAAATTTCCAACTGGGCCAAAACAAACTCGGAAGTCAAAATGATGAATGCGGATTCATCATTCATCACTCATCACTCATCATTCCAATGCCGCCACAATCTCCAATACTGGCGCAACCTGCCTTATCTCGGCCTGGGCGCAGGCGCGCACGGCTACGCGGGCGGCATCCGCTACTCCAACGTCCTGCGCATCAAAACCTACATAGACCGGATGGAATCAGAGAATTGGAATCAGAAAACTGATAATCACGCACTGCAGGCTGATAACCGCTCACTGAGAACTGACACCTGGCCCCTCTCCCCTGCCGTGGTCAATCACCACCGCAATACCCCCCGCGAAGACATGGACGAAACCATGATGACCGGCCTGCGCCTGACGGTTGAGGGCGTCTCCGCCCAAAATTTCCACAAGCGATTCGGCGCGGAACTAACCGACATTTACGGGGAAAAAATCGAACACCTCACCCGTCTCGGCCTGCTGGAATGGTCAGAAAACCGCCTGCGCCTCACGCGGCGCGGGCGGCTATTGGGCAACCAGGTTTTCATGCAGTTCATCGAGGGATAAACAATCTCATGCAAACCAGCGCTGCCACCACACAGTTATCATCCCAACGATGGTGAGAACAAACGAAGCTAACAGCGTCTCGCCCAGCGCAAACTCAAGGTACAACCCCATGACCACCATGAAAATAAAGACCACTGCCCCGGCAATTAAGTAAGTTTTCATGCGCAGCTCCTTGCAGCGAAAATTGAACCCCTATTTTAGCAATAAAACTGCAATTCCAAAACCCTTGACTTGCAGAACAAATGTTCTATAATCTGAGCATTCCCGTCACCCTTATCCCATTCAACGGGAGGCTCAAATTGATGAACCGTAACCCACTTCAACTCTTTCCCGCCATCAAGCGCGCCAGCAAGCAGCGCGGCGCCGCCTTCGCTTTCATCCTGTTTGGCGCGCTCCTGGCCTTCGAGGTCTTCAACTACTCCACCACCGACTTTGCCCTGACCGACCTGCTCGGCAACCTCAAGTTCATGGGCATTCGCTGGGCCACCCTGCTCTCGCTGGCCTTCTGCGGCATTGATTTTGCCGGAATCGCCCGCCTGTTCACCCCAGAACAGGGCCGCGACGAACCCGTAGAAGTCTGGTACCTGTTCGGGGCCTGGATTCTCGCCGCCGCCATGAACGCCACCCTCACCTGGTGGGGGGTTTCGCTGGCCATCGCCAATCACACCCCGGCCAGCGCCGCCATCATCGAACGCGCGACCATCACCAACATCGTACCAGTATTCGTTGCCGTTATGGTGTGGGTCATCCGCATCCTGCTGATTGGAACCTTCTCGCTGGCTGGGGAACGGCTCTTCACCATGGATGAAAATCGAAGCGGATACCGGCCCCAGGCCGCCTCCAACCACCCCGGGCAGACTCTCCGCCCGAACACGCTCGCGGCGCGACCGACCCGGCCTCAGCCTTTCTCGCCGTCAAACGGGGCCATTTCCCGCCCCGAACCGACCTACCATCCGGCAGGCATCTCCGCCAAATCCAAAGACTCTACCCCGAACACCCGCTACTAACCGGAGGCCGCCATGCCCAAACCCCGCCGCCCCTTCCTGCGCCTCGACACAGTCATCCTGCGCGTCCGGGACATCAAAAAAGCCCGCGCCTGGTACCAGCAAAAACTCGGCTTTCGCCCCACCTACAGCGACGACGATGAAAAGCTAGTCGTCTTCGACCTGCAAGGGACAACCAGTCTGACGCTTTGGCAACTGAAAGAGAAAGAAAAACTGACCGTCTCCAGCACCTACCCCATCTTCCTGGCCGAAGACATCCACGCCGCCCACGAAACCCTGGCCGCTCAGCACGTCAAAACCGAACCAGTGACAGAAACAAACGGTCTGCGCTGGTTCGGCTTCTATGACCCCGATGGCAACCGCCTGGAAGTCTGCCAGGTGGCCTGAAACGCTCCGCCCACAGTTGGACTACGGACGGTTTTCTTTAATTCTTGCCTTTCTTTGGCTTTTCTGGCGCAGGAAAGTTGAACGGCGGTCTCTGGTTCAATTTTGAGAGCAAGACGCCCTTCTCCCCGAGCAGAAAAGCCGTGACTGAAGCGGTATCACACCCCAGGCGCTGAAAGTGGTCGAGCGGCATACCCAGGTAATAGGCGGTCGCCAGCTTAATCGGGTCAGCGTGCGAGACGCATACAATCACGTCTTCTTTCTGATGCAGACGCAAAATCGCCTCGATTTCGTTGACCATTCGCGCCTGGCATTCGACAAACGACTCGCCTTCTGGAAAGCGAAAGCGCGAGGGGGCATCCTGCACGACTTTCCACTCCGGCAGTTTCCGCAACGATTTGAGTTCCTGCCCGGCCCACGCGCCAATGCCTGTTTCAATCAGCCCAGCCCGAATTTGCGTTTCCAGCCCCAATTTGGCGGCCAGCGGGGCGGCCGTCTCGCGCGCCCGCTCCAGCGGCGAGGAATATATCGCTTTGATTGGAACATTTGCAAGCGATTGGGCCAGCTCTTCCGCCTGCTGGCAGCCCCGCTCGTTCAGGTGAACTTCGGGCAAACGACCGGCCAGTTTCCCGGTTTTGACGTAATCATTCTCGCCGTGACGAATCAGCAACAGTAGGGGCATGATGTTTTCCTGTGAATAATTTTCCCGATTATGCCACAGTTTACCCCTATTCGACCTCTTCTCTTGACAGTCGCTTGCGCCGGTCATATAATCAGAATTAAATAATCAATTTTGACTATTCATACCTGACCAATGAACGAACCAACGACTGACTCGCGCGAACTGCTCTTGCTTGGCCTCTTGCGGCGGCAGGAAATGCATGGCTACCAACTCAACGAGTTTTTGCTCGGCGAATTGTCCATCTGCGCAAACATCAAAAAGCCCACTGCTTATTACCTGCTCAGAAAAATGTCCGACCAGGGTTGGATTGCAGAAAGCGTGGAACAGGAAGGCAACCGTCCACCCCGGCGGGTTTACCGAATCACGCCGCAGGGCGAGGCGGTTTTTCAACGCCTGTTGCGCGAAACGCTGCCGGTTTACGTGCCAACGTATTTTGAAAACGACCTGCCCCTGGCCTATCTGGACGAATTGCCGCCAGAAGAAGCCCACCGCTTGCTTAAACAGCGCCATGAACAACTGCGGCAGGCCCAGCAAGTCCTGGAACAGACCCCATCTCACGCCGGAAGCGTACAGTGGCTCATCGAACATCAGCGCCGTCATCTTCGCCTGGAAGTGGAATTACTCAGCGAAATTCTCGCCCAATTGGGGCAAGATTAAATCATTTCGATTCAGGAGACGCCTGTGGAAGAAAAATTGGACTTCAAACGCATTCTACCGATTTTCGTCATCGTGCTGATTGACCTGCTCGGCCTGACGGTCATCATCCCACTTATGCCGCTTTATGCAACCGCTTTCGGGGCCAGCGCGCTGGTCATTGGGCTTTTGGGAGCGGCCTACCCGGCCATGCAGTTCATCGGCGCGCCGCTCTTGGGACGGCTTTCTGACCGCTACGGGCGCAAACCTGTGTTGGTTATCAGTCAAATTGGCACGTTTATCGGCTTTGGATTATTGGGATTGGCGGGGAACCTGTGGATTCTCTTTCTGGCCCGCATCATTGATGGGCTTTCGGGGGCCAACATTGCCACCGCTCAGGCAGCCATCAGCGATAGCACGACCGAGAAAACCCGCACGCAAGGACTGGGACTGCTCGGCGCGGCATTTGGACTGGGCTTCATCATCGGCCCGATAATTGCCTTCGTCTCTCTCGCCGCATCTGGCAATGATTACCGCGTGCCAGCGCTGGTTGCCGCGGCGTTTTCGCTCATTTCCATCCTGTTGACCATTTTCTGGTTTAAAGAAACCCTGCCCGAAGCCCAGCGCGGACAAGCAGAAAGGAAACCCCCTTTCACGCTTCAGGCCATGGTTCAGGCGCTTCAACACCCAACGGTAGGGCTGTTGCTCGTTTTGATGTTCGCGCAACAAATCGCCTTTGGCGGCTTTGAGCAATTTCTGGCGCTCTTCACGCTCAACCGGCTGGGACTGAATGCCTCAGGCAACTCCATCATTTTCGTATATGTTGGGATTATCGTCGTCGTCGTACAGGGCGGGTTGATTGGACGCTGGAGCCGCCAATATGGCGACCGAAAGCTGATTTACGCCGGACTGCTGGCCCTGGCTATTGGCCTGAGCCTGGCGGCGCTCACTCCGCGCCAACCCCTGCCTGGCTACTCACAAGAGAAAATGCTGGCCGAACTCAATTCAAGCGGACAATTCCGCACGCACGAGAATCCCACTACCCAAAACCTGGCGGTTGAACTTCCTCCCGATGGTTCGACGGGCTGGCTGGGTCTGACCTGGATTCTGATTGCGATGATACCGGCTTCGATTGGCGGAGGCATTCTTCAACCTGCCATTAACAGCCTGATTACCAAACGAGTGGATGCGCATGAAACCGGCGGCATGTTGGGGATTTCTTCGGCCTTGCTGAGCGGCGCAAATGCGATTGCTCCCCTGTTGATGGGCTTACTCTTCCAGGTTGGAGGCAGCAGCGCGCCATTTCTGTTTGCCGGGTTGCTGATGGCGGTTTTACTTTTGGCTTCGTGGCGATGGATTACCCCAGGAAAAGAAGAGCGCGCTCCTTCCGGCCTGGCGCGAGGCGCGGCGGCAAGCGGACATTAAAAAGTTAAGCGGGTTATCAGCAAAAAAAAGAGCCAGCCAAAAGGCTGACTCTTTTTGATTCAACCGGTCAATCAGAACTAACCTGCTGCGAGAAGTTGTTTGAGCATTTCCCTGTCCGGCGGTATCAGCGTCAACTGGCTTTTACCCTCAAGGATATTCTGCGTTTCGAGAATTTCAAACAGCGCGGAGGCTACATCCGGGTCGGCGGAAATTTTCTGCATAGCCTCGCCTACGATGCGCGGACGGATGGCCGCGGCCTTAGCAAACTCGACTGCCGCCTGGCGTTCTGCCGTGCCGGTGATGATGTTGACCTGGTTAGCGCCGTCTTGCTTGATGGCCGAAGTGACCTGGCGCAAGCGATTAACCACCTTGGCCTCAATTTGTTGAATCATGCCAACATCTCGGAAATGCACCTTGCGAATATAAACCGAACCCAGTTTATAACCCCACTCGCTGGAGCGCGGCGAAACTTCCTCGCGCACAGCCCGGCTCATGGTGTGCCGGTCTATCAGCATTTCTTCGAGCGGCAGGTTGCTGAGCGAGCGCACCACCGCATTGCTGACGTTGGCCGCCAGCGAACCGCGCGGGTCAGCGTTTTTGAACAGGTAGGCCACCGGGTCGCTGATGTACATCTCATACCAGATGCCAACGCCCATTGGTGCGCCTTCTTCCGAGTTGACTGGCACGCTGCGCAGGTATTGCTGGTCGAGGCGCATATCCAACACCCGGCGGCTGCCCAGCCAGTTGACCAAAAAGGCACTCAGGCCAAGTTTGAGCGGGAGAAATACCAGCCCAGGCTCGCGCAAAATGCCAACCACGCGTCCAAACAAGATATAAACCTGACAGGTACCTTCGTCAACGATCGTATAAAAGCCAAGATGCCGCAAAAACCACAGCGAGATTGGCATGACGAACCACATTCCAAAGAAAGAAATCGCCGCGCCGACAAAGAAACTAATCAGTTCCGCTTCCATTACTCCACCTCCCGCACAACATGGTGCGCGCGGCCATAAAGTTTGAGACGGACATTCCGCAGGTACGCTTGCAAAGCGCCCGGCCCGCTGCGCTTCAGCGCGGTTAACTGCTCGGCCAGCGCAACCAGCGGTTCGACTTCGGCCTGAGCGTTGAGGGTCTCGATTTCAACCGCCCGCTTCGACTGGACGATTTTCTGGTCAGCGGCGGCCTGCGCCAGACTGATATCGGACGAAACCTGGTTATGGGCAGTGTTAATCGCCGCCAGCGCAGATTCAACCTCAGGAGGCGGGTCAATGCCCGTAATCAGCGATGCATCCAGGATGATTCCATAGCGCGCAGCTGAGGAGGCGCATTCGCGCTCCATGTGCTTGTTCAGGTCGCGCAGGTTTTTGCGCAGGTCGTTAATCGAAACGCCGGAGACGCCGCTCAGCCCTCCCCCCCCTTCTTCATTGGAACGGGGCGCCTCAAAACCGGCAATCCGCTCACGCAGCACCGAAACGAAATAGCCCATGATGTGCAGGATGGGACGCTTGACGCCAAACAGATAGGCGTACAGGTTGTTTTCGGCCACCCGGTAACGAATCTGACCAGTAAGACCGGTGTTTAACTGGTCTTTGGTTACAGCCTCCAGCAGCGTGCCGCCCGAATTGGCGCGCGGGTCTTCCAGGTCTTGCGCCATATTCATCGTTTGGGTGGCAATAGAAACTTTGTGGATTTTCTCCCAGGGCCACTTAAAATAGGGGCCGCCCGGCTGAATGACGCGTACCTGGGGATAGTTGTAGCGTTGCTTGTGTTCCTCGCTCAACGTTTCGCCAAGCGGCGAGTCGGCAATGGTCGCTTTGCCCACCCGCTCGGCGCGTCCAAAGATGGTTTTGACAGCGCGCTCGTTCTGGTCAACGGTATAAAACGAGGTCAGCACGTAGCGCAGAAAAAACCAGCCCAGGAAGCCAAATAGCAGGCCTACTCCAAAACCTAGCATAAAGCACTCTCCTCTCTATTTGATGTTAGTGTTAGTATAACAAAACAAGATAAGAAATCAAAGCGGGAATGTTATGGTCAGGTTAATCTTCTACGGCAAAAATCGTATCTATGGAGCAGAATGACATCCATCGGACAAATCAGGATAAAAATCACAGATTACATGGGAAAAATGGGGGATATTTCATGTATACTAAACCTTAAGATTTTTTCTTCAGCAGTACGGCTGTTGTACAAAGGCTTCTCTACAAACCTGGCAAGAGGAGGGTATATGAGCAAAGAGAAAAAGACACCAAACACCAAACCGGAAGAAGATAATCAAGGCAAGAGTGAGTTGATTAAGCAGATTCCTGCAATCATCAGCGCAATTGCAGGGTTGTTGACTGCGCTTGCTGGAGCCGTGGCTCTTCTGCATCAGGCAGGTTTAATTTCATCTTCATCTACTTCCACCCCTACTCCGTCCTTCACGCCATCCCCAACCTGGACGGCGACTCTGGTTCCCATAAACACGCCTTCGCCCAGCGCAATGGCTGCCCTGAATGAGACCCTAACCCCCACCCCAACTGTAGCCGAACCCAGCCCACCGCCCACAACAGCAAGCCCAGGATGCCCCTGGCTGCCCCATTCCACATTAAACCCAGCCATCACCGTTGGAGAGAACTGCCTGAATGATTTGCTAGGCTTAGGAATTTCAGAAACAGACCAGATTGTCTTTTACCGCGAAAAGGGCATGAATATTGGCATCTTCGGTATCAGCAAAAAAATAGCCAGCGCTAACGAATTGAGCATCGATATCACGATTAAGGAGTTAAAAGCCGTCCGTTTCCTGACTCTGATAAGTCAACAAAAACAAGGCTACCAATCATCCATCGGGTTTCGGATTGTTAGAGAAGGACAGAAAAAGTTAATTCAACTGGTACGCTATGATGCTAATGGATACGATACCGTTGCTTCAGAAACGACTGAACTGGATATGTGGGCCGGTAAATTGAAATTGACCTTGCAATTCAACGGGCCTCAGGTTCGCGCCTATGTCAACAATGCTTTTTTTGGACAAACCCAAATTGAATTTACAGAGCGTTATTTGTTTTTAGGGTATCAAGTGATGTCTGGAGGAGGAAACAACCCCTATATTCATCTCTTTGTCAAAAGCCCTTAAGCCAAAAAAGGATAATAAGAGGGCGAGATGAGTTCTCGCCCTCTTATTGCTCAGGGGCCTACCCCAACAAAGATTTAACCGCCTCTCGGAAGGTATGGGTGTGATAATCAACGTCTGCTTCGGTAGTATCGGGAGAAATGAGCGCCATATTGTGAAATGGGGTCATCAGGATACCACGATTGAGCATGTACAGGTGCATGTAGCGGTCAAGTTCATGGTCAATCGCTGCCGCCGCTTCGCCCCCATTTTTAGGAGGCGTGGGACGGAACCAATATTCAGAACGATTTCCCAGTCGCTTGACAATCCAGGGCAGTTTGAACTCGGCAATAACCGCCTCAACACCGGCAGTAAATTTCTCCTGCAATGCAATCGCGCGTTCGTAGAAAGCTGGCGTCAGCACATGTTGCAGCGTAGCCTTCATGGCTGCAACCGAAAGCGCGTTCCCGGCCAGGGTCCCGCCGATGCCGCCGACATCTGAATCGTCTCTGACCAGTTTGGCCTGGAAACGCTCCGCCACCTGATGGGTAAATCCATATACCGCAGCGGGTACGCCCCCAGCAATGGGCTTGCCGATGGTCAAAAAATCGGGCTCCAGCCCGTGCGTGGCGGTGTATCCGCCTGGGCCTGCGCAAATGGTATGAGTCTCATCAATGATAAGATGGGTACCATACTTACGCGTCAGACGGCGCAATTCGTCGTGAAAGCCAGGCTCAGGGTGGATGATGCCGATGTTGGTCATGACTGGTTCGGCCAGCACGGCAGCTACATCTCCAGCAGAGAGCGAAATCTCCAGCGCAGCGACATCGTTAAACTCAATGACTTTTGTGGTATGGCGCGGGTCAATTTGCGGCCCCATATTGTTGGGGCGCGGAATGGGCGTACCTTCTTCGTCCAGGACGATGAACGTTTCATCCACTGTTCCATGATAGCAGTAATTGAACACCAGCACTTTAGGGCGGCCTGTAATCAGACGCGCCATACGCAGAGCAAAGCGGTTAGCGTCGGTGGCCGTCAGGGCAAACTGCCAGAGCGGTAAACCAAAGCGGCGCTGGAGTTCCTCGCCGACGGCAATCACATCCTCGTAGGGCAGCATCAGCGTGATGCCTTTGCCCGCCTGCCCGGCAATTGCCTGGAGTGTGGCATCGGGTGCATGACCGGTCATTGCGCCGGTATCTCCTAAACAAAAGTCAATGTAACGGTTGCCATCTACGTCAATGAAGTGCGCGCCTTTAGCTTCTTTGACGAAGACAGGAAACGACCCTGCCCAGCGAATCATCCACAGCATTGGCACGCCGCCATGAAGCGAGTTGCGCGCCTGTTGGTAGAGTTGATGCGATTGAGGATGTGTTTTGTGGAAAAGTTCCTCCTCAGAGCGGAGCAGGGCTTCGAGATGGGAGCGGTTTATCATTACGGTTACCTCCTGTTGGGTGGGTTTTGATAAAATTAGGCGCGTGAAACGATACCTTAACGAATTCTTGAACTGGGGGGTTGCCCCCAACGATGCGCCGGAAGAGAAGGCCGCCAAGCGGTTGTTCTTACTGGCAGTGACCCCTGGCGGGTTAGTAATGGGAGCATTTGGCTTGCTCTTTCTCTGGCAGGCAAAGATAGAAATCGGTGGGGTGCTGCTTGGGTGGGTCTGCTTTCATGGAGTGCTCCTGGCAAGCCTGCGCCGAACAAGACGGATACCGGTTTTGCTCACCATCTACTCTTCTGTGATGTTTGTGACCATTTGGATATTCGGCGGGTGGGCCGAATCTGAGCTGCTAACTGGCCTGCTCGTGTACGGGCTAACTGGCCCTGCGCTGATACAAGTCTTGATGCCACGCGCAGCCAGACAAACGCTGTTTTTTTATGCCGTGCTGGTGCTGGCCAGTTTGGTAAGAGCGTATTGGTTTGAAATCGCGTCTGATTCGCCTGTCTGGCTTATCCTGACCTGGGCAGGCACTCATCTGTCCATAACCGGCTGGGTCTTTTACCTGGTCTCGCTTTATTTGGTGGCCCAAAACAATCGACTGCAGTACAACCTGAAACAAGAACAAGGCAAAACCGAGCGGCTGCTAAACAGCATTTTCCCAGCCCGAATCGCAGCGCAGGTCAAACATTCGTTGCTTGAAGAAAGTACTGTTCCTGCCGTTGCAGAGCAATTTCATGAAGCCAGTGTGCTGTTTGCGGATATGGTCGGCTTTACGGCGCTGACCAGCCGGTTATCGGCCAGAGAGTTGGTCAGCCTGTTGAACACGATTTTTTCCCAGTTTGACCGACTGGCCGAAAAACACGGGTTAGAAAAAATCAAGACGGTGGGCGATTGTTATATCGTAGCCGCTGGCTTGCCCAACCCGCGCCCAGACCATGCCCGCGCGTTGGCTGAACTGGCAATTGAAATTCAGTCAGTGGTTAAACATCACCGCCTGACCGAGCATAAAGTCAGTTTCCGGGTGGGCATTCACACAGGCCCGGTGGTGGCCGGGGTGATTGGGCAAAAGAAAATCAGTTACGACCTGTGGGGCAACACGGTCAACGTCGCCAGCCGCATGGCCAGCAACGCGCCCGGAGGCGGGATTCAAATCACCTGCCAGACCCGCAACGCCCTGGGGGATGAGTTCATCTGCGTTCCGCGCGGCAAGGTCTTCGTGAAAGGGAAAGGCGAAATGGAAGCCTGGCTGCTGACCGGCAGACTTAATCACACGCAAACGACAGGCTAGCGCACATGCCAGCCTGTCTTTTGATTAGAGAACCCGTTGTAAGGATTCGCGGAAGATGGTCAGTGCGTCAGAGACCTGCCCATCGGTCACGTTAAGGGGCGGAATCCAGCGGATGGTGGAATCGTAAGTGCCACAAGAGAGCAAAAGCAACCCGCGTTCTTCGGCAGCATAGATGACCTTTTTCACCAGTTCTTTGGCCTTTTTGTAAGTGCCATCCATTTGAAATTCGGAACCAATCATCAGGCCCTGGCCGCGCACATCCCCAATTTGTGGATACTCCTCCTGGAGCTTTCGCAAGCCGGTCTGGAGCTGGATTCCTCGCGCCGCGGCGTTTTCGAGCATTTTTTCTTCTTTTACCGCGCGGATGGTGGCCACGCCTGCCGCCATCGCCACGGCGTTGCCGCCGTAAGTGCCGCCGTGCGAACCGGTCGGCCATTTTTTCATCAGGTCCAGGCGGCTGAAGACGCCCGAAAGCGGCAGGCCGCTGGCAATGCCTTTGGCAACCGTGATGATATCGGGGATAACGCCACTGTGTTCAAGGGCGAACCACTTCCCCGTGCGACCAAAACCGCTCTGCACTTCATCGAAGATGAGCAGGATGCCATGCCGGTCACACAAAGCCCGCAATCCTTTCAGGAAGGAAGCCGGCGCGGGAACGTAACCACCTTCCCCCAGCACAGGTTCAATCAGAATCGCCGCTACATCGTGGGGGGCCACCTGACTGACGAGCAGTTCTTCCAGCGCGTCGAGCGCATAAGCGGCCGATTGCTCTTCTGTCATGCCCAGTTTGTAGGCATACGGAAAGGGAGCAACATACACCCCGCCAGGCAGATATTGCGATTGGCCTTTGTAAGCGGTTTTGGAGGTGGTGAGCATCATCGTCTGCGCGGTGCGGCCATGAAAACTGCCCGTGAAGACAATAACCGCCTGCCTTCCGGTGGCCGAGCGCGCCAGTTTGAGCGCGCCTTCGACCGCTTCGGCGCCAGAGTTGCTGAAGAAGAAGCCATCAATTTCCGGCGGGACAATCGTCCGCAGTTCTTCAATCATGCGCAGCATGGGCTGATGAACAACAATGTTGGCTTGAGCATGCAGAAAGAGCCCGGCCTGCTCGCGGATGGCCTCGACCACCCTGGGGTGACAGTGACCAGTGTTGGTCACGCCGATTCCGCAGGTGAAATCAAGGTACTTGCGGCCATCGGTGGCATAGATATAACTTCCCTCAGCTCGTTCCGCTTCAATCGGGAATATCCGCGTCCAAACGGGAGACATGTGGGGAAAGTTTTGGTCATATAACTGTGTCATGTTTCAGGTACTCCAGTGTCAGGTATCAGGTGTCAGGTATCAGAATCCTGACCCCTGATACCTAAAATCCTGACACGCTATAGCAACCCCGCCGCCCAGGCCAGGTCGAGTTTTTCCAACTGTGCTTTAGTCGGCTTGCCAGCGGCTGTCCAGCCCGCCAGCCGATAATATTCATCGAGCGCTGTTTCCATATCGGCGTGCGAGAGTGCAATGCCTGCCGTCGGACCTTCGCCTTGCAACGCTTTGAAAAACTTCTTAGGGAGTTTGTCATGTTTTCGGTCGAAGCCTTCGCGGGCATTAAAGACGCGCATCAGATTCAAGCGCCGCTCACCCACTTTGACCAGTTCTTCGATGGTGACATCCCAGCCGGTAACGGCTTTGACCATATCGGCGGTTTCCTGCGGGCCGTAGAGCGTCCACCCCGGCCCCCAAACGAACTGGCACAGTTCAACCGAATCCATCATCGAGTAGAAGGCTTCGGTCAGATAGGCAAACTTCACTTTTTCCGCGCCCAAACTCATCGGAGGCAGAGGGTTCTCCAGGCCAAGCAGCTTCATGCGCCCCAAATACAAGTCAGAGGCAATACCTTCTTCAATCATCCAGTCGTGTTCGCTGGATTGATGGTCTGCGCCAAAGGGATTGACCGCATAGATGAGCGCGAGCGAGCGCTTGGCCTGCGGCATGTGCGCCGGGGCTTCAGCGCCCTTGACAGTAATCAGGCATTCTTCCGCGCCTTTGCCAACCGCCTGGGCAGCGCGTTCCGAGCCCTGGCCCAACAGGCGTCCAAAATCGGTACTGGCGGTAACAATTTGTTCGAGAGTTTCAAGCATTCCAGCGGCATCGCCGAACTTGAGCTCAATACCGCCAGTGTCGTCTTTGGTCAGAATGCCTTTTTCGTAGCACTCCATCGCCCAGGCGATCGTGGCTCCACAGGCAATCGTGTCAATGCCATGCATATTACAAATCTGATTAGCACGCGAAATAGCAGCCAGGTCCTTCACCCCGCAGTAGGAACCAAACGTGCCGATGGTCTCATATTCCGGGCCGCCATATTTCTCGTCGACCGGGTATTTGCCTTGCAGTTCAACGACCCGTTTGCAGCGCACCACGCAGGCGTAGCAGGTATCACGTCCCAGTTTGTCCTGTTTGCCTTCGGCTGCGCCGCGCAGATATTTGTCATAGAGCGTTTCGCCGCTAATGTCTTCGGCGAACTCAAAGGCGCCTTCGTTGTAGTTGCGGGTGGGAAGCGTACCCATCGAGTGCTGCGGCAGAACCACGCTGGCCGTACCATACTTGCCCAAACCCGCCATATCCGGGTTATCGGGCATCCATTTGGGGCCGAGACGGTTAATCGCTGCCAGCGCTTTGGGGTCAGCAACAGTCGGCTTTTGCGTACCGCGCACGACCACCGCGCGCAAATTCTTAGAGGCCATCACCAGACCCATGCCAGTGCGGCCATTGTTACGATTGGACATGCTCACTGCGCTGGAGAAAAGAACACCCTTCTCCGCAGCTGGGCCATGTTGCAGGACTTCGATTTTCTCGTCACCCAATTCCTGCTTCAGCGCGGACTCGACCTCGCCGGTCACTTTGCCGCTGAGATGGGAGGCATCTTTCAAAGCGACCACGCCATCCTTAATCCACAGATAGACCGGTTTTGGCGCTTTTCCTTTGACGACAATGCCGTCAAACCCGGCAAACTTCAACTCAGCCGGGAAGAAACCGCCGCCCTGCGAATCACCAATTGCGCCGCTGATGGGCGATTTGGCGTTGAGGTTGACGCGGCTCTGACCGCTGACGCTCGCGCCGGTGGTAACGCCGGTGAAGATGGTCAGCACATTTTCCGGGGCGAGCGGGTCTGCTCCAGCAGGCATCTCTTTGAGGATGTAGTACAGCCCCATGGCCGAGCCGCCCATATAGGTACGGTAAAATGATTCAGGGGGTGTTTCCACCGTCCATGCGCCGGTGGTCAAGTCAACGTGCAGGATTTTTCCGTTATAACCGTGTGGCATAGGATTTTTTCCTTTGTTCAGACTCAAACAAAATGGCCGATGTTTCAATTATACGGTTGAGACTTTAGGCAGGCAAATTACTTTTTCCGAAACCAACATTAAAATTTCTATGAATGAATTTTTTCGACAAAAAAGGCCCACCAGCTGTTTGAAAGGGCGCCCATGAGATGCCAGTCAGTTAATCATCGCCCGCAGAGGCTGAGGCAGATTCAGGCAGGTCGTTGAGATTACCCCAACCAAGCGCGTTCTTCATATTGACAGGGTTTCCATAGATGTCTTTAAGCGGTTTCGGCGGGTCCACTTGATTGGTGGCCAGCGATGCGACGATAAAGGCCACCACGGAGATAATAAACGCGGGTGTCGAGGCGATGTAGACCGCATCCCAAAGGGAGCAATACAAATCGCCTTCGCAAATTGCAAAGGTGCCAGTCTCAGGGAGGTAGTAGTAGTAGAAAGAAAGCGCTATCCAGGAAATTGCGCCAGAGAAGAAGGCGGTCAACGCCCCAATGTGGTTTGCTTTTTTCCAGTACATCCCAATCACATAGGGCGCGACCATGCCGACCAGGATGCAAGTGTTCGCCAGCACGGCCAGTTCATAGATAGTTTCAGCCCACAGCGCAATCGCCAGGCTGAGCAAACCACTCACCACCAGCGCCGCGCGCGTCAGGAAGAGTTGGGTTTTATCACTCAGGTCAGGCTTGAATACCTTAACAATGTTCTCGGTGAACATGGTCGCCCCGGCCAGCATGGACGAGTCGGAGGTGCTCATGAGCGCTGAGGCCAGCGCCGCTACAAAGAGCGCGGTTAACACAGGAGGGAGGTATTCCATCGCCATCAAAATCAGCACAAATTGCGATGTCTCTCCTTCCAGTTCTGGCCCAATCGACGGAACGGCGTGAGCAGCCATGCCAATAAAGGGCGAAAGCACGCCAAAAGTGATGTACAGAAAAGCCGCAATGTAGGTCGATTTAACAGCCACGTTTTCGTTTTTAGCGGCACAGGTGCGCTGGAGGTAATCCTGGGCGGGGATTGAGCCAAGTCCAATGGCCATCCAGGCCGCAGCGTAATAGAACCAACCCATCGTCCCCTGATAACCCAAATAGCCTTCTTCTTTTGTGGGTGCCATTGCAAACGGATAATCCGTATATTGCGCCCCGGCCATCCCGATAAAGTTATCGAGGCCGCCGACTGCCCACAGGATGCCGCCAAAAATCAAAAGCAGCCCACCCATAGTCAGAAACATTTGCATAAAGTCCAGGGCAGTATCGGCCCACAAGCCCCCGGCCATGGTGTAGATGGTCACTACGCCAGCCACCAGCACCATCCCGACTGACAAATCCCAACCGAGCAGGGCCTGCAAAATTGCGCCCCCCGCCACAATTTGCGCCGCCGTCCAGCCAAAATAGCCGATGATTTGAGCAACCGAACCGACCACCGACATGGCTGTTCCATAGCGCTGCTGAAAAAAGTCCATAATGGTGACATATTGGGCGCGGCGAGCAATCCGCACAATCAACAGCGCCGAAAGAAACAGGCACATCGTTGCGCCAAACGGGTCAAAAATGACGCCCTGCAAGCCGTATTTGTAGGCTTCTGAGCTGGAGCCCATCAGCGTTTCAGCCGCAAACCAGGTCGCCATAATGGATGGCGCAGCCATCCAGATGGGTAAGCGGCGGCCCGCCAGTACATAGTCATTGGTCGTCTCCACTTTTTTAGAGGCCCAATAACCAATTGCCAGGCGAACCAGCAAAATGACCACAATTCCCCCCACAATCAACCCAGCATATTCATATTGTTGCATGTCAATGCCCTCCCAAGGCATAAAAGGTATATCAGTTGCCCACGAAAGCAACTGACGAACATCCCCCTTCCCATCAATAAAAGAAAGGGGGATGGTAATTCACGCTACGCAACTTGCGGAGTCATCTCCTTAATCCCGTAAGGAAAGCCATATTCAGCCATTTTTTCCATGAACGGGTCTGGAGGGAAGGCTTCGGGCCCAAGTACGCCAACGCCCTTCCATTGACCGTGTTCGAGTAAATCCATTGCAATCACTGCGCTAAACGCAGTCTGCGCGACGACTGCTTGACAACCCCATTCCTTCATGCACACTTCATTATCGGCCACCTGGTACAGGTAGACTTCGCGGGGCTGACCATCTTTGATGCCCTTCACCCAGGTGCCTGCGCAGGTTTTCCCTTTCATCTTATCGCCCAGGTGTGCCGGGTCTGGCAGACAAGCAGCAACCACGTCGCGCGGGGCAACCATCACGCCTTTGACGTTGATTTTCTCTTTTTGGTCGAGCCCGAGCATGTGCAGGGTTTTCAGGACGCTGATAAATTTATCACCCAGCCCATACTTAAAGGTGACGCGCTTTGCTTTGACCCAGCGCGGCACGAGCAGGACCTCCTCATGTTCGACATTAACCACTTCCACCGGGCCAATTCCTTCAGGAAACTCAAATACTTCTGGCTCGGAGAAGGGCGCGGTGGTGTACCAGCCCCGGTTTTCTTCCCAGATAATGGGCGGGTTCAGACACTCCTCGATGGTCGTCCAAATAGAAAAACTTGGCGCGAATTCGTAGCCTTCTATTTCGAGATTGGCTCCATCACGAATGCCAATTTCTTCAATTTCATCAAACAGGTGTTCCTGGGCATAACGCGCAAAGACATCGGCCATGCCCGGTTCAACGCCAATACCCACCAGCGCCAGGAGGCCTTTTTCTTCCCATGCTTTGGCGCGCTCGAACTGGTAATCCCCCAGTTTGATGCCCGGCAGTTCGTAGGGGCGCTCCGGGTGCGGTTCGGAGAGGGTCATCGCCATATCCATGTAGTTCGCGCTGACGTTGAATGCTGCGTCAAAAATTTGTTTGTTAAAGACCGGGTCTACTGCGTTCATGATGAGATGAACGCCATATTTGCGCGCCAGGTCTTCTATTATTTTTTGCTGGCTGGCATCAACAAACTCCACCGGGAAGCGCGCGGTATCTCCCAATTTAGCCTGGACTTCTTCAGCGCGCTTGATGTTGTAGTCGCACAGAATCATCTGCTCGACCCAGGGACGGCGCTTTGCCATCTGCGCAATCGCTTCGCCCACACCGCCAACGCCTACGAGTAGAACCTTCATTTGACTTTTCTCCTTATGATTTTATACCAAGTCCATCGGCATATCGCCGATTTCATCGGTAGATTCCTTAGAAAGAGGGCATCTGAAGTCTTTCAAACTGGTCCAAAATTGGGAGATTTTATCTGTGAACGATTAGAAATAAACTTCTTTCTGAATTTTCAGGTGCATGAAAGATTCCGATTCTCGTACCCCTTCCACTTTGTACAATTTCTCGGTCAAGAATCGTAACAAGTGAGCATGGTCACGGCAAACGACCTCGGCAATAATATCGTATCGCCCACTGACGACAATCAGGTAGATGACCTCCTCGAAGGTAGAGACTTGCTCGGCCACCTGGAGCATCTTCTCGCCTTCAGTACGGATACCAATCATCGCCATGGTCTTGTACCCCATGCGCAACGGATTGGTCACCGCAACCACCTTGAGAATACCCGATTCGACCAGCCGATTGTAGCGCACTCGAATCATGCCCGGCGAGACATTCAGTTGCTGGGCTATTTGAGCAAAGGCCACCCGCCCATCCTGACGCATCGCTTCGATAATGTACTGGTCGACCGGGTCTAACCCATCCTGTTTCGCGGATATATCGTTTATGTTTTCCATACCATTATTCTATGATTTTAAATTACAAAAGTCAACAATTTTTTGATGATTTTGCAATAATTTGGCGTTTTCGGAAGCGGGGCAGACGAACCAGGGCTGGAGAAAAATGCCAGGGAAATAAAAATCCCCTCCCTTTCGGAGAGGGGACGAATCGACGCAAATGGAAACCTATTCTCCGCCCTTAACTTCCGTCCAAATCTGGTCGTAGAGCGGCAGAGCTTCACCCACATCTTTAATACGGTGACCTTTGTCGATAGCCTCTTGCGGCGGGTTGGTGATGGGCGAGGCCATGTAGAGGTCGTACAGGTCGGGTTGATTGGTTTTGGCAAATTCCAGCGCGCCCTTGTTGGGGTTGATGTAGGGGAAATCGCGCAGCATGAGCCAGAACAGGTTGGGTTGCATGGTGTAGTTCAGCCAGGCGTAGGCTGCATCCAGGTTGGGCGCGTTGGAGACGATAGCCCAGTTATCCTGCCACAGAATGGCGCCCTCTTCGGGGTAGACATAAGTGATGGACGGCACTTCCTGGTTGGCAGTAAATGCCTCGCCGGTCCAGGTTATGCCCAAATCTACATCTCCTGCAATGAGAGCGGTCTTTGGGCTGTCACTGTCGAATAGTTTGACATTCGGAATCAGTTCTGCCAGCCTGGTTTTGGCTTCGTCCAACTGAGCCGGGTCGGTGGTGTTGGGGTCGTAACCCAGCATAATCAGCGTCATGCCGATAATGACGCGCGAATCATCCAGAAAGACCATCCGCCCGGCGTATTCGGGATTCCACAGGTCGGCCCATTTCTTGGGCGGGTTTTGCACGGTGTCAGCGTTGTAAATCAACGCATCAGTCCCCGCCTGATACGGCAGAGTGTAATCGTTGTTTGGGTCGAACTCCAGTCCCATGTAGTTCGGGTCCATGTTGGCAAGCACAACCTGGAGCCTGGATTTATCCAGTTTTTGGATGAGTCCCTGCTTGACCATCAGACTGACGATGTAATCGGTCGGTTGAACCAGGTCGTAATTGCTGCCGCCCGCCGACAGCTTGGCATACATTTCCTCGTTAGAGGAATATTCATCATGATTGACCTTAATGCCATAGACGAGCGTAAAGCATTCTTTCCATTCCGAAGGAATGTACTCCGTCCACACGAACAGATTGAGTTGCTTGGAGGTCACTTCCAGCTTGGTGTCGGGCAGGGGGCAGACGAAACCGCTGGATGTGACGAGTTCTTTTTGTTCGCCCCCGCCAGCGGCCCCTCCTCCGCAGGCGGCCAGCAGCCAACCGGCCAGCACGAGCAAAGATAACAGAGTGTGTAAGCGTTTCATGTTCTTCTCCTTTGGTTTTTTCAAGCAGTTTCCCGGTTTTCCATGCGCTGAAGCAGAAAAACCGCCGCTAACACGATGAGAATCCACACGGTGGAAAGAGCATTCACCTGCGGGGTGATGATGCGCCGCAACAAGCCATAGACGTAAATTGGCAGGGTGGTAGCGCCAGGACCAGTGGTGAAAAAGGTAATTACAAAGTCATCCAGCGAGAGCGTGAAGGCCAGCAGCGCGCCCGAAAGCACGCCCGGCAGGAGCATGGGCAGGGTGACGCGCCAGAACGTGACCAGTTCGTTCGCGCCCAGGTCCATTGCCGCTTCTTCGTAAGATTTATCGAACCCCTGTAAGCGCGCTTGCACTACGAGGGTTACGAATGGTACGCTGAAGGCAATGTGCGAGACGATAACCGTCCCCATGCCCAGCGTCAGGCGCAGGTCGGGCGGCAGGTTGAAGGCGGTGTTGACCCATGTGAACACTTGGCTGAACAGAGTGAGAATGCCAATGCCCATGACAATCTCAGGGATGATGATGGGTATATATAGGGAGAGTTGGGCAAACGGCTTAATCTTAAAGTCATGCCGCTGGAGGGCGATGGCAGCCATCGTGCCGATGATGGTGGAGACGATGGTCGAAACGAAGGCAATCGTCAGCGTGTTGCGAGCTGCGGTCATCACTTCCTGGTTGCGGGTCAGGTCGCAAAACCAGTGGAACGGCCCACACGGGCTTTGCACGACCAGACTCCCCTGCATTTGCAATGGCCCGAAGGCCGTAATGAAGCCCTCAAAGGTGACGTTGGTGCGCGAGGTGTTGAAAGAATACAACATCAGGACGAAAATTGGGGCGTAGAGGAAGAAGAAGACCAGCGCGGTCATGACAATGACGAAAGGAGAACGGCGATGAGGGTTCATCCAACCACCAGTTCCTTTCCAAAGCCGAATTTGCGGGTGTAGAAGAGCGTAACAATGAGCGTCATCACCATCAGCACAAGCGAGGCTGCCGAGCCAAAGGTCGGGTCGCGGGCATCGAGGAACTGGCGCTGAATCAGGTTGCCCACCAGAATCACCTGTTTGCCGCCAAGCAAATCGGAGACGACGAACGTTCCCATGACTGGAATGAAAACCAGAATCGTACCGGCTACCACGCCAGGCATGGAAAGCGGCAAAGTAATTCGCCAAAACGTTTTGAGGGCGTTTGCGCCCAAATCGGCGGCGGCTTCGTAGAGCGCGGGGTCGATTTTCTCCAGCGAGGTGTAGATAGGCAGAATCATAAACGGCAAGAACTCGTAGACCATTCCGGTCAGCACCGCGCCGGGGGTGTAGAGCATTTCGAGCGGAGTGAAAGGAATTCCAAACAAACTGGCCAGCCAGCCTAACACGCCATTAATCGCCCCCTGGGTACGCAACAACATCATCCAGGCATAGACGCGGATGACGAAATTCGTCCACAGCGGGACCAGAACCAGAAACAGGAAGGTATTCCGCTGTTTACGCGGAGCGCGGGCGATGAAATAGGCCAGCGGATAGGCCAGCAAGATGACGATAACGGTGGTGTTGAAGGCCAGGGATAGCGAGCGAAACAAAATACTGACGTAAAGTGGGTCGAAGCAGGCAAACGGATTCAGACAATCTGGCTGCAACCCCAACAGGCGGATATAGTTATCGAGCGTGAAGGTGAAAATCACTTCTCCTTCTGGCGAGCGGCGGCCAAAACTGACCACCAGAGTCAGAATGAGCGGGATGATGAGCAGCACAATCATCCACAACAGAGTAGGGGCAATCAGCAACAGCCCTTGCAGGGATTTATCCTCGCGCAATCGTTGCAACATAACGGCCTCCTAATCTACCGGTAAAGCCAGCAGGTTTTCCGGCGGAAGCACCGCCCAGGCCTGCTCGTTTTGCTGGAAGTAGGCATCCGGGTCAAGCGTGGAGACCATGTTCTGCTCCCACACGCGCAAATCGGCCTGCACCACCTGCGCAATCACGCGCGTATCCGCGCCGATATAGGCCACCTGCCTGACCTGCGCCGGAAAACAGTTGGAAGATTCCGCCAGTTTTTCGACCAGGCGAATTTTCTCCGGGCGAATGGAGAGCGAAACCGCCTGACCCGGGCAAAATTCGTCAATTGCCAGCGCGCGCACTTCTGCCTGCAAGGCGGGAACGAACACGGTCAGCCATTTCCCGTCCACGCCGCGCACGGTGCCATCCAGCAGGTTGGTCTCGCCAATAAAATCGGCCACGAATTTGTTGCGGGGCCGCTCGTAGATTTCAACTGGCGTGCCCGTTTGCATCACCCTGCCATGACTCATTACCGCAATCCGGTCGCTCATCGAGAGTGCTTCTTCCTGGTCATGGGTAACGAAAACGAAGGTAATCCCCACTTCGCGCTGGAGCGTTTTCAGTTCCAGCTGCATTTCTTTCCGCAATTTCAGGTCGAGCGCGCCGAGCGGCTCATCAAGCAGCAAGACTTTCGGACGCTTGACTAGGGCACGCGCAAGAGCTACGCGCTGCTGCTGACCGCCAGAAAGCTGGCGAGGATAGCGTTTTTCCATGCCGGTCAACTTCACCATCGCCAGGGCTTCGCCCACCCGCTGTTTTATCTCGTCCGGCGCCACCTTATCCATCTCCAGCCCAAAAGCAACGTTTTGAAATACCGTCATGTGCTGAAAAAGGGCATAACTCTGAAAAACGGTATTCACTCTGCGCTGAAAAGGCGGCTTGCGCTTTTGTGGTTCGCCATCGATGAACACTTCGCCAACCGTCGGCCACTCGAAGCCGGCAATCATGCGTAGCGAGGTTGTCTTGCCGCATCCAGAAGAGCCAAGCATCGAAAAGAACTCGCCTTGCCTGATTTGCATATTCACATGGTCAACAGCATTGATGCTTCCCCCTTCGGGCGTTGTAAATGTTTTAACGACATCCCGCAATTCAACCGCATATTCACTCATAAACCTGCCTCCCCAAGTTGGTAGAATAAATTGACGATTTGTCCGTTTGCGCAACTTGGCACGACTTTCGATTGTACGGCACAGGGTGTTGATAGCGAAATTATCTGAATGGGTTAAATTCTAATTCATTATTCATAAAAAAGGTAAAAAATGTTCTTTTTCTTTCTCAAAAAAAATTCCCCACCCTGACCAAAACCAATGCGGGGAGGGGAAAGGAAAGCTTACCTAAAGACTTACAGTGTTGCATCAACCTCGGCCACGGCCTCGGTTAACGCTGTCAGTCCCTGGTTGATTTCGTCATAAGTGATAACCAGGGGCGGTTCAATGCGAATGGTTTGGGCGCTGGTTAACGTCCCCGCCACCAGCACGCCGCGCTTGAAGAGCGCTGCTGCCACCTGCCCGCCGATTTCCGGCTTCTGGAAATGCTGACCGATGAGCAGTCCCTTGCCAGTGACGGCCTTGTAGACCTTTGGGTGCTTTGCAGCCAGTTCCTGCACCCTGGGTATAATGTAATTGCCTTTTTCCTCCGCCGCTTCCCACAACCGGTCGCGGATGGTGACGTTGATGGCCGCAATCGCCGCCGAGCAGGCCAGCGCGCCGCCGCCGGTGGTGGTGGTTTGCAAGAAGGGATTCGGGTACATAAAGGGCTGGAAAATCTCTTCGGTGGTGATAACCGCGCAAATCGGCATCACGCCGCCGCCGAGCGACTTTGCCACCGCGATGATGTCGGGGACAACGTTCCAGTGGTCAACGCCCCACAGTTTGCCGGTGCGCCCCAGGCCGGTCTGCACTTCATCGGCAATCAGCAGGGTTCCATACTTTTTCGTTGCCTCGCGGATGCGCGGCCAGAAATCATCCGGCGGGACAATACCGCCCGCTTCACCCTGAATAGGCTCCATGAGAACGGCCGCCACGCCCACGCCAATTTTGTCGCAGATTTCGAGCTGCTGCTCGACCGCCGCCGCATCGCCAAAAGGAACGTGGTAGACCGGCCCGCCATATAACACGCCAGGCGGAACGCGGTAATCGGCTTTGCCCATCAGCGAGAGCGCGCCCATGGTTTTGCCATGAAATGCTTTGACGGCAACAATGAAAGCCGGTTTTTGAGTGTACACCTTGGCCAGTTTCATGGCTGCTTCAATGGATTCCGTGCCGCTGGCTGCGAACCAGGCATATTTCAGGTCGCCAGGGGTGATATCGGCCAGCAGTTTGGCCAGCACGCCGCGCAATGGGTCAATCAGTTCCTGGCTGGGCATGGGGGTACGGAGCAGTTGCGCCTGCACAGCGGCCACCACTTCAGGATGCCCCCAGCCCAAATCCATCATACCAAAGCCGCCAAGGAAGTCGATATACTTGCGGCCCAGCACATCTTCAAAGGTTGCACCGCGCCCGGTCCACTCGGTCGCTGCCCATTGCCCGGCTTGCGTTACCGATTTGCGATAATCGAGCCAGCCCTTGTTGAAATGCTCGGCAAAATTGCGCATCGATTCGGTGATAATCCATTTCCCAAGCTCTTCGGGGGGGCGCTCCGGCTTTTCGATGATTTGCAGCCACTTTTGGGCATATTCTTGCGCAGATTGTAAATTTTGAGGCATTTTTTCTCCTGTTCTGAAAATATGGGATGCGTCACGCCACCTAATCGTCGTACTCTTCCGGGCGCAGCTTGCGCAGGGCGTCTTTGATGGGCATCCAACCAATGAAGTGGAAGGGGTTGGTATCCAGCGGTTTGCCGTCCACATCGGTGATGGGTTTGGGCGCATCCTGTTTCTGAGTGGCCAGTGAAACCACAATCATCGAGGCAATCGAAATGATGAAGGCGGGGAAGGAGGCGATGTACACCGCATCCCAGAAAGCGCAATCCATGCCAATCGCCGGGTCGCTGAGCAGGCTCAAATCGCCGCCAGAGCAGACTATGGCCGTTGAATCGCCGCCCAGGCCAAACTGATAGGCCACCCAGGTGAGAATTCCCCAGGAAACCCAGCCGCCCAACACGGCGGCCAGACCGCCATAGCTATTGGCTTTCTTCCAGTACATGCCAAAAGCGAATGGCACAAACAGGCCCACCAGCAGCAATGTCCAGGCCACCACGCCCAGTTCATAGATGACAGAAGCCCAGATGGCAATGACAATTCCGATGAAGCCGTTAATTCCTACCATGATGCGCGTCCACTTGACCTCGCTCACCGCATCCAGTTTCTTGCCAAGGAGCGGAAACAGGTTCTGAGTGACGACTGAGGCCCCCGCCAGCAGAGAACTATCGGAGGTGCTCATCAATGCCGAGGCCAGGGCCGCCATAAAAATCGCCGTCAAAACCGGCGGCACATATTGGATGGCTGCATGAACCAGCACGCCATCGGGATTGGCTAAATCGGGGCTGAGTTTGTACACCATGATGCCAATCAGCGGCGACATGATGCCAAAGACCAGGTAAAGCACACCAGCCAAATAGGTGCCCCAAACGGCAGTAGACTCGTTGCGGGCTGACATGGAGCGCTGGAACAAATCCTGAGTAGGCACCGAGCCTAAACCAATCGCCAGCCAGGCCGCGCCCCAGTACATCCAGCCACTCGCGCCAAAGTAACCAAGATAGCCCGCCTCGCCAGCCATATCGGGCAGCAGGGTGAACGGTTTCGGGTTATAGAGCGTAGAACTGATGCTGGTCAGGCCTTCCCAGCCGCCCACCTGGTTGAGGGTGAAGAAGAAAATCAACGCCATGCCGCCCGCCGTAAAGAACATCTGGATGAAATCGAGCAGGGTATCGGCCAGCATCCCGCCCAGCATGGTGTAGCCCGTTACCCAAACCGCCACCAGAATCATGCCAACTTCAATCGGCACGCTGGGGAAGAGGGCATTGACAATCGTTCCGGCGGCCACCATTTGCGCGCCCGTCCACACAAAGTAAGTCATCAACTGGGCAATAGAGGCCATCACGGTCATCCACTTGCCAAAACGGCGCTCAAAAAAGTCCACCACCGTCAGGTAGCGGGCGCGGCGCATCAGGCGGGTAAAGAAAAAGCCCGAAAGGAACAGACAGGCCGCTGCCCCAAACGGGTCAAAAATCACCCCCTGAAAGCCGTACTGGTAGCCTGAGGACGATGCGCCCATCAACGTTTCGGCGGCGAACCAGGTGGCCATGACCGAGGCGCCGACCATGTAGATAGGCAGTTTGCGTCCGGCCACAATGTAATCAGCGGCATCTGAAACCTTGCGAGAGGCCCAAATGCCGACGCTCATGCGGATGAGGAAAAAACCCACAATGAACGTCACAATCAGCCAAACATACGGATAGCCTTCCAGTTCCATAACTCAATGCTCCTTTACTGGTCTCGCTTTTACAGCGAGGTGAAATATCCCGGCCCCTCAGTCGGGTTGAAAAACCCTCACCTCCGGCCCCTCTCCCGGCGGGAGAAAGAGTGAGGTGAGGGCGGGTTACCTAAAACTTGCGCGTCCACTCCTTCGGCCAGCGTTCCACCACCACCTTTTTCTGGGTGAAGAACTCAACCGCATCCATGCCCTGGCCGTGCATATCGCCAAAGAACGATTCCTTCCAGCCGCTAAACGGGAAGAACGCCATTGGAGCCGCCACGCCAATATTGATACCAATGTTGCCGGCCTCCACCTCGTAGCGGAACTTACGCGCCGCCGAACCGCTGCTGGTGAACAGGCTGGCCTGGTTGCCATAGGCCTGCTGGTTCGCCAACGCAATCGCCTCGTCAATGGTGTTGACATGCATAATGCCCAGCACCGGGCCAAAAATCTCGGTTTTCCAGATTTCGCTGCCTGGTTTCATATCCATCAGGATGGTGGGACGCACGAAGCTGCCGCCTTCGTACCCTTTAATCACCGTACCGCGCCCGTCCACCGGAATCGAGGCCCCTTCTGCCACGCCGAGGCCGATTAACTGCTCAATGCGCGCTTTACTGGCCTGATTAATCACCGCCCCCATCTGAATGCCCGGTTCGAGGCCATAGCCAACGGTGCGGGTGGCCGCCGCCTCGCAAATGCCCTCGCAAAACTCATTACGCGCCTCGCCCACCGTCACCGCCCACGAAACCGCCAGGCAGCGCTGACCAGCGCAGCCGAAGGCCGAATCGGCGATGATTTTGACGGCCATCTCCATATCGGCATCGGGCATCACGATGACCGGGTTCTTGGCCCCGCCCTGGGCCTGAACGCGCTTGCCATTGGCAGCAGCGCGGCTGTAAATGTATTTCGCCACGTTGGATGAACCCACAAAAGTAATGGCGCGGATGACCGGATGGTCGAGAATCGCGTCCACCGCGTCTTTCGCGCCGTTGACCATATTAATGACGCCCTTTGGGAAACCGACCTGCTCGATGAGTTTGAAAATCAACTGCATGGTCATCGGCACTTTTTCGGAGGGTTTGATGATGTAGGTATTCCCCAACGCCAGGGCGTAGGGCAGATACCAGAAGGGAATCATGCCAGGGAAGTTGAACGGCGCAATGGTGGCGCACACCCCCACCGGCTGACGAATCATTAGCTCGTCGATTCCGGGGGCAATGTCCTCGGCAATTTCGCCCTTCGACATCATCGGGATGCCGCAGGCCACCTCCACGTTTTCGATGGCGCGCACCATTTCGGCTTTGGCTTCGTCAAAGGTTTTGCCGCACTCGTTGGTAATCGTGCGCCCAATTTCATCCATATTCGCTTTGAGCAGGTCGCGCAATTTGAATAAATACTGCACCCGCTCATTGGCCGGGGTGCGCCGCCAGGCCGGGAGAGACTGCGCCGCAGCCTGGGCGGCGGCTTCCACATCGGAAGCACGACTCAGCGGGGTACGCGCAATGACAGAACCCGTCGCCGGGTTGATGACATCCACATAGTCAGAAACGTTCGGTTCAATCCATTCGCCATTGATGTAGTTTAAGATTTTTTGCATGAGTTTTCCTCGTGAAAACGCAGGTAAGGAAACAAGTAGACAAGTACCTGTTTCCCTATCTACCTGTCTACTTTCCTACCTGCTCATCCGCAATCTCCAGCGCCTTGTCCACAATTGCCAGGCCCTCATCCAGCTGCGCTTTGGTGATGCACAATGGCGGAACGACAAAGACCATGCTGCCCATATTGTTCGCCATAATGAAGGTGAACAGGCCGTTTTCGCGCAGATATTTGCCGACCTGCCCCATCACGGCGGCGGGCATAATTTCCTTGCTTACGCGGTTTTGCACCAGTTCGATGGTCGAAAACAGGCCGATATAGCGGACGTCGCCCACCGAGGGATGCTTTTCTTTGAGCGTTTCCAACTTCTCGCCAAGATATTTGCCCACTTCGCGGGCGTTTTCGATGAGATGGTCTGACTCGTAGACCTCGATGGTGGCCAGCGCAGCCGCGCACGAGAGCGCGTGGCCGTTATAGGTCAGCCCCGCATAGAGATATTTGTCATCAAAGAATCTGGCAATTTCCTCGCTGACGATGACGGCGCCGAGCGGGGCGTAGCCGCTGGTGATGCCTTTGGCGGTGGTGATGATGTCTGGCACGACGTTCCAGTTATCCACCGCGAACCACTGCCCGGTGCGCCCCCAGCCGCTCATCACCTCATCGGAGATGAGCAGGATGCCGTATTTATCGCAAATCTCGCGCACGCGCGGCCAGTAATCATCTGGCGGGACGATGAGTCCGTTCGAGCCGACCACGCCCTCCATGATGATGGCGGCGATTTTATCCGGCCCCTCATAGCGGATGACTTCCTCGAGGTGCTTGATGCACTCGCGCGCGCAGGATTCCTTTTTCTGGCCGAATGGACAGCGATAGCAGAACGGGTCAAGAAAATGCACCCCGCCCGGCATGACCGGTTCAACGGCCAGGCGGCGGTAATCGCCAGTGAGAGCGATTGAGCCGTGCGTAGCGCCGTGATACGAGCGGTAACGCGCCAGAATCTTGTGCCGCCCGGTGTAAAAACGGGCAATTTTGATGGCGTTTTCGTTGGCTTCCGCGCCACCCAGGGTGAAGAAGGTCTTTTTCAGGCGCCGCTCTGAGCTTGCCGAAGAGTTGCCGGGCGTCACTTCGGCCAGTTTCTTGCCCAGCAGGGCGCGGACTTCGGTGGTGTTGCCGGGGTGGACGAAGCACAATTCCGCCGCCTGTTCCTGAATTGCTTTCACCACCTTTGGGTGCTGGTGGCCGATGTTGGTATTCATCAATTGCGAGGAAAAATCAATGTAGCGCTTGCCATCGGTATCCCAAAAGTAAATCCCCTCCGCCCGCGCAACAGGAATGGGATTCACCTGTCCCTGCACCGACCAGGAAAAGAAGGTGTATTCTTTGCTCAGGTCAATGATTTCTTGGCTGGTTAATTTCGTCATGGTATCTCCTGGAAAGTAGACAGGTAGACAAGGAAACAGGCACTTGTCTACCTGTCTACCTGCTTACTTAACGCTCTTCACCACTTCTGCATACACTTCGAGCGTCCGGTCAATATCGGCATCGGTATGCGAATAGCACAGGAACCAGGGTTCGCGGGGGTCATAGTCGGGCATCACGCCGCGTTCCATGGCGGCTTCGGCCCAGCGCAGGTAGAGGGCGCGGTCGCTTTCGGCCCAATCGCGCTGGCAGGTCATGGATTCGATTCCAATGGCAAAGGAGAACATGGCCGGATAGCCGCTGACAACGGCCTGAATGCCGTTTTCGGCAAAAATATCTTTCAGGCCGTTCATCAGGCGCGTGCCGCGCTTTTCGAGGTTCTCAAAAACGGGTTCACGCTGCATGGTTTTGAGCGTGGCCCAGGCCCCGGCAATACCAGGCTTGTTATTGGTGTACGTCCCGCCCTGCGAAACGCCATGCCCGATGATGCTCATAATCTCTTTTTTGCCGCCAAAAGCCGCCACCGGATAGCCATTGCCGAGCGCCTTGGCATAGGTTGCCAGGTCAGGTTTCAGGTTGTAGTATTCCTGCGCCCCACCTTTGGCAATGCGAAAACCGGTCTTGACCTCGTCAAGAATGAACACCGCGCCATACTCGGTGGTTTTCTGGCGAATCAGTTCCAGGAAGCCCGGCTGGGGCAGGATGGCCGCGCAGTTGCCCTGGCACGGCTCGGTGATGACCGCCGCGATTTGTTCGCCGTAGGATTTCATCATCCGCTCGAAGCCTTCAAAATCGTTGAACGGCAGGGTGATGATTTTCTCGCCCAGCGTTTTCGGTATGCCTGAGGAGGCCGGAACTGGAATGGGGCTGCGGCGGCTGCCGTAAGACTCGGCGGGGGCGTAGGTGCTCCAGAGGGTGTGGTCATGAAAACCGTGATAATTTCCCTCGAATTTCAGAATAATTTCTCGGCCCGTATACGCCCGCGCCACGCGGATGGCGTGCATGGTGGCCTCCGTGCCAGAGCAAGCCATGCGCACCATTTCCACGCCCGGGCACATCGCCGCAATCATCTCGGCGACTTCGATTTCCAGTTCGCCCGTCATGGCAAACAGGACGCCGTTCCGCACTTCTTCAATCACTTTTTCGTCTACTTCATCGTAGGCATGGCCCAAAATAATCGGGCCAAAAGCCATGCGATAGTCGATATATTCGTTTCCGCCCACATCCCACAGATGCGAGCCTTTCGCCTTTTTCACATACGGAGTAATCCCCTCGCCCCAGTAACGGAAATTGGAATTGACGCCCAACGGCAGCACCTTTGAGGCGCGCTGCTGGACTTCGGCGTTTTTGGCAAAATTTTTCATTGGCTGAACTCCATTGGGATTTTTACTCGAAATTATCTTCCACCACGCTGGGTGGAATTCGCCACTGGTACACATCCTTCAAGACCAGCGGCACAATCGAAGTGGTTGTCTTCCTCACGCCTGGAACTTTGCCTATCACCTCCGTCACAAAACGGTATACCTCCGCAGTATCACGCGCCAGGATTTGGACACTGACATCCGTCTCGCCGATGGAACAGGCCACATAACTGACATTCTCAAACCCAGTCATCTTGTGGGCAACATCCTGAATGGCATCCGAATCGCACAAGAGCCAGACATCCGCCACCACCGCCATGCCCACCGCCTTCGGGTTGACAACCGCAGTAATTTGGATAACCTGGTTATCAATCATTCGGTCAATGCGATAACGAACCGCCCGCTCAGAGATGTTCCCAATCCGACGCGCAATTTCAGCGGCATGTATCCGCCCGTCTTCCATAAGGAGCTCAATAATTTTCAAGTCTGTTTTGTCGATTTTATACATAATCATCCCTATTTGTTTCCGTTTCTTACAAAATATTACTCTTTTATTTCCGCAAAGTCAACAGGCGCAACGAAAATTGTGACGATTGTCACTAAAAATACCGGCGCACGTTGACATTTCGATAAAGCAGGGTATAATCAAACTTCGGCATTATCCCCGTGATTCAGGAGCATACGTATGACAACACCCGCAGCAGAACCCATTTCCCCCGCCAGCGAACTGAAACCGAAAACCAGGCTGACGGGGAAAGTTGTTAAAACCACCCTGGCAGGAGCCCTGCTCGATATCGGGATGGACATCCCCGGTATTGTCCACATTTCACAGATGTCTGAAACCCCGGTCAAGCGCGTCGAAGATGTATTACAAGTTGGGCAGGAAGTCCCGGTTTGGGTGCGCAAGGCCAAATCGGACCGGGTGGAATTGACCATGATTGAGCCACTCGGCGTAGACTGGCGTGAATTGAAACCAGAAATGACGTTCAAAGGCAAAGTCATTCGCCTTGAGACTTATGGGGCTTTTGTTGAAATCGGAGCGGAACGTCCTGGCCTGGTGCATATCAGCGAAATGGCGCATGGTTATGTGAAAACCCCTGGAGACGTGGTTAAGGAAGGCGACGAGGTCGATGTCATGGTGCTGGATGTTGACCGCAAAAAGAAGCAAATCCGGCTGAGCATGAAGGCCACCCAGCCTGAGCCAGAGGAAAAACCTGAGCGGACAGAACGTCCTGAACGCCCCGAACGGTCTGAACGCCGGGAACGGCCGGAGCGTGGTGAACGCGGCGAGCGCAAGCGCAGCGGGAGCGGAAAGAAGAGCGACCGGCAGCCGCGTGGCGAAAAAGTAGAATCATTTACAGACTCTTCCGCCGAGATTGAGCCAACCGCCTTCGAACTGGCATGGAAACAAGCGCTTGAGCGTTCAAAGGCTGAAAAAGCAGAAAAAGCCCGCAAGCTCAAGGCTGAAAAGCGTGAACAGGAAGACTTGCTTGAGCGCACGCTGAAAAATCGCATGCCAACCGCGTAAGTTTCGGAAAGAAACAACAATGTCATTGCGAGGGCAGCATTTTCCGCTCGAAGCAGTCTCCAAATCACCATGAATTCCTGCTTAACCAGGAGACGGCTTCGCCTCAAAGCGGCTCGCAGTGGCATTTTTTTATTGAAAGCAACGAAGAAAGTTTTTCTGTTGACAAGCCGCCCCATTGTTGATATGATTTATCCGAATTAGCGGATATGCTCAAAGGAGAATCTTATGCTTCAGGAAATTGAACCTGGTATTGGTATTAATGAGAATGATACCATCCTCGTCTCCACGGCGGCGGCGAGCGCAGTGAAAAATATCCTTGCAGAGCGCAAACTGGAAGGATACGCCCTGCGGGTTTATGTAGCAGGGAGCGGGTGCAGCGGCGTGCAGTTCGGCATGGCGCTCGATAATAATATCCGCGCCAGCGACCAGTCGTTCCAGGTTGAGGGCATTCAATTGGTAGTGGATGAAATGTCCATTGAGTACTTGCGCGGCGCGAAAATTGACTTTGTGAACGACCCGCAGCGCGGGGCCGGGTTCATTGTAGATAGCCCCCTCGCCAGCATGGGCGGCTCGTGTGGCTGTGGCTCGAAAAACCAGGCCCACGAAGAAGAAAGTTCTTGCGCTTGCGGCGGTTCATGTGGCTGTGGTGGCCACTAAACCACTCGTCACGCCAGTTGGCTTTTGCGCAAACCAAAAACTCCGGCCCCAACCGGAGTTTTTCTTTAGGATAAGGAAAATTAAAGCCTGCGCATCCCATGTTGCGAGTATATCAGGTTAAGCCTGCCACATCTTCAATAAATTTACATGCCCGGCATGATTGCATTGCGTCTTCAGGCTGCAACCGCCGCAACCATCGCCGCAGGTCTCGTACGGGCGGATGTAGCCGCTGCGCTGAAGGTGTTCGAGCATAACGCTAATCAGTTGCGGCGACGCGCCCAGTTTTTTGGAAAGCGCGCTCACTTCCAGCGAGCCGCCAGCGCGGATTTCATCCAGGAGCTGTTCGAGCATGGTAGCTACCCCAATCCCAAAAGAACGGCCAGGTGGTAAGTCAATGCCCCGCCCGCAATGGAAAGTCCCAAAAACAGAGCCACGCTCAGGCCAGCCCAACGCCAGGAGTTGGTCTCCTGTCTGACTACAGCAACCGTCGCCATGCAGGGAATAAACAGCATCGTCACGACCAGGAAAGAGAGCGCGGAGGCAGCGGAGAAGGAGGCTGCCAGCGCTTCGGCCAGGCCTGCTTCGGGGGAATTTCCGAACAAGACTCCTAGCGTGGCAATGGCGTTCTCTTTGGCCGGGAAACTGGTAATCAACGCAACCGTCAGCCGCCAATCAAAGCCCATCCATCTGCCTACCGGCTCGATGAATTGACCAAACCGGGCCAGCAGGCTGGTGTTCAAGTCTCCGTAGGGCAGGTATGAAAGAACCCACACGACCAATGACATGCCCAGGATGGCTGTGCCAGCCTTTTTAACAAACGCCATGGAACGCTGCCAGACCAGCAGGCCAATGGTGCGAGCATTAGGGATGTGGTAAAGCGGCATTTCCATGATAAAAGCCGAGCGCTGTCCCTTGAACAATATCCCATTGAGCAGCATTCCTGCCAAAACAAGCGTTATCAGCGTCATGAGCACCAGCCCCCATGAAACCCATAAAGCGTTTTCTCCAAAGAAAACCGGTGCAATGAAGGCCACCACCACCATGCGCGCCGTGCAAGGAACGAGCGGGGCAATCAGGATGGTGAGCAAGCGCGCCGGCCAGGAGTCAATCACGCGCGTCCCCATGATGGCTGGCACATTGCAGCCAAAGCCCAAAAAGAGCGGCAGGAACGATTTGCCATGCAGCCCCATCAGGTGCATCAGGTTGTCCATGACGTATGCAGCACGCGCCATGTAGCCCACGTCTTCGAGCAGGGCGAAGGCAGCAAAAAACACTACCAGCACGGGCAGAAAGGTGAGAACCGACCCCACGCCGCCGATGGCGCCATCCACCACCATGCCCTGCACCCAGGAGGGTGCGCCTTGCAGCAGCCCACCCACCCATTCGGCAAAGGGCGCAATCAGCCGTTCATCCATCCAATCCTGCACGGGCGCGGCCAGCGTGAAGGTGACCCAGAAGACCAGGCCCAACATGCCTGCCAGGATGAACAACCCCCAGATGGGATGCGCCGCCCAGTGGTCGAGCCGTTCCGTCATGCTGATTTGCCCAATGCGCGGCTGGGTGACGGCGGCACGTACCATGCGGCCAATCCACTCATAGCGGCCCGAAGCCACTGCCAGAAAGGCATCGTCGTGTTGGCGCAGGATGGCGCTGACTGCAGACATACTCTCAGCGGGTAGCTCCGATTCCATCATGCGCGTTACTTCAGAATCACCCTCGAACAGCTTGAGGGCCACCCATTCGGGCGGGTAAGGAGGAGGAACATGTTCGGCTATGAGCGATTGGAGCTGCTGGAGAATTTCGCGGTGGTCAGCGCGCACTTCGGGCAGTTTGGGTGATGAGACAAGTTTTCCATCGAGAATTGCTGCAACGACGCTCAGGAGTTCTTTCACTCCGACTGCTTTGCTGGCAATCATCGGCACGACTGGCATGCCCAGAGCGGCGGCCAACACTTCGGGCTGAACGATGATTCCCTCTTGCGCGGCGACATCCATCATGTTGAGTGCCACGACGACGGGCGCAGAGAGCGAAATCAGTTCAGCCACCAGATACAGGCTGCGCTCCAGATTGGCGGCGTTGACAACAGCCACCACTACCTGCGGGCGCTCGCGGACAATAAATTCACGCGCCACCACTTCTTCGGGCGAGTTGGCGGTCAGAGAGTAGGTTCCAGGTAAATCAACCAGGCAAAACTCGCGCCCATCATGGTGGAAGAAGCCTTCGCGGCGCTCGACGGTTTTTCCAGTCCAATTGCCAACGTGCTGGTTTAGCCCGGTCAGCATATTGAAGAGCGTGGATTTTCCCATGTTGGGCTGCCCGGCCAGGGCAATCAGTGGCGCGCCGGTCGCAATTTGCAGGGCCGGCGCGGCGACATCGTGGCACTCGCTCATTTTCCACTCCTGCACACCAGGATTTTCGCCGCTTCGCCGCGCCCCAGCGCCACGCGTGTGCCGCGCACCGTCACAATCAGCGGGCCAAAGCCGTAATTTTGGGTCATATCTACATCCACGCCGGGGGTGAATCCGAGCGAGGCCAGGCGGTTTTGCACGGCCCGCCCGCCGCCAAACGACAGAACGGTAGCATGTTCACCAGCAGTCAGGCTGGACATCGAGACAGGTTCAGGGGACATCGTTCTCCTTGTGCCAGTCCCTGGTCGGGACTTTATCAGTGATATAATGAATTAGATTGTTCTATTATTAGTATATGCTAATTTTTTAAATTAGCATAGTCCTGAAAAAGGGTTTTGACCATGACGAATGTCACGAATTCCCCCGACAAATTTGATATTTCCGGTCTCAGCGCCACTGTGCAGGATTATCTCTCGCTGATTTATGTGATGGAGCGCGACCAGGAACCCGTGGTTGGCTCGCGCCTGGCCGAATTGTTGGGCGTCACGCCACCAACCGTCACAAACACCCTGAAGCGCATGACCCGCGATGGGCTAATTACCATGAATCAGGATGGCACGCACCTGACCGAACAGGGCTGGGCGGCTGCGCGCACGGTGATGACCCGCCACATGTTGATGGAGTGGATGATGATTCAGACTCTGCCCTGGTCAAAACTGCACGGAGAAGCGCATCACCTGGAACATGCCATCTCGGCCATGACGGAAACGGCGCTGATGGAACAATTGGGATACCCGCAAACCTGTCCGCATGGTAATCCGCTGCCGGGCTGCGAGGCAGCCGTAAAAAACTGGATTCCGCTAACGAACATCGAGGCCGGGCGCAGCGTCACCATCCGCCGCATTCACGAGCTGGCCGAAGAGAACGCCCCCTTGCTCGAATTTCTCGAAAAACACAAAATCATGCCCGGCGCTTCTGCCAGTGTGACCGAAGTTTTACCGTTTAACCAGACCATTGCGCTCAGCGTAAATGGGCAGACGATTACACTCGGCAATGCCGCTGCGAAGTATATTTTTGTGGAAGGATAATCGAGCCATTAACCATCGAAAAACTCCCCAAGCGAAAGCCCGCCAGGGAGTTTTTCTTTCGTTGTTCGCCACGTATTTGGGTGAATCACTCCCCAAACGTCACATCAACGGTCATCCCCGCCCGCAGACCTTCAGGGAAGGGACGGTCAAGCTCAATCGTGGTCTTGTAAACCACATCCCCACCCAGGGTCGAGGAAATGGGCGAAATAAGGATGACTTTGCCAGTGATGGTCTGGTTCAGGGCTTCAACAAAAACTGTCACCGGTTGACCGACCTGCACCAGTACCACATCTCGTTCGCTTAAGTCGGTCGTTTCAACCTGAAGATGCTCTACATCGCTGATGGAAACTACCACCTGGGCCGGGACCGCATACTCACCAACCGTCACGCCAACCATCGTCACTGTTCCGCTAATGGGGGAGAGCAGGCGGGTAGCATCGAGCCGCTGCTGAATGGCCGCAATTGCATCGCGGGCCGATTGAAGAGCAGCAAGTTTTGCGCCAGTTGCTTCGGCGGGAATCTGTTCGCCTCTCAAGGCAGAGAGATACCACTGGGCTTCCTGGTATGCCGCCTGCGCAGTTTCAAGCCGGGCCTGGATGAGCGCGGCATCGGTATCGGTGGGTTTGCCAGTGAGGTAGTTATATTTGGCAATCAGCGAGTTCAAACGCAATTGGGCGTTAGTCATGTTCAACAATGCCGCCGCCTTTTTAGAATCGCCATCTGGCAGCCTTTCGACTTGACGATACGCATCGGTAGCACGCGACAGCGCCTGTTTGGCAAGGTCAATTTCAGCCTGGGTGTTATCGATAACCGTATCGGAGGCGCGTTTGTAGTTCAGGCTTTCGGCTTTTTTCTGGGCGTCCTCCAGTTCTTGGCGAGCGACGGCAACCGCTTGCGAGGCGGCAGCGACAGCAGCAGGCGATGTCATTTCGCGCAAGTTACGCTCGGCCTGGGCCAGTTCCAGTTGAATGGAGGTGTTGTCCAACTCAACGAGCAAATCGCCCGCCCGAACCGCCTCGCCAACCTTAACATTGACTATCGAAACAATCCCGCCAAGCGCAAAGGCCATCTTTGCTTCCTGGGCAGGCATCACTACGCCAGAAGCAGCCACGCCACCCTGGGCTGATACTGCTGCTGAAGAGGAACTGCCCTCTTCAAGAGCAACGGTGGGCAGGGCCTCGGGTGGATTGTCAGCCGCTGAACCACAAGCAGTCAATAGCAACATCAGGCCAGAAACGAAAAGGAAAAGCTTAAACTTCATTCTTTCTCCTATGCCCTGGGAAGAAACACCTTTTCTTGGCAAAAAATTCAGGCAGTTACACCCAGGTTGAAATGTTTGGTTTTAATGGTTGATTTTCAGCCAGAAGGCTATCGAAACCTATCACGCTTTAGTTGGCCTGCCCAGCGTCATTTTCGACTATCAACCCATCACGCAGGGTGACAACCCGTCGGGCGTATTTGATAACGCGCGGGTCATGAGTAGCGAAAACGAAGGTCACGCCGGTTTCGCGATTGAGGCGGGTCATAATTTCCATCACCTGTTCGCCGTTGGATGTGTCGAGATTGGCGGTCGGTTCGTCCGCCAAAATCAGGGCCGGCTTGGAAGCCAGCGCACGAGCAATGGCAACGCGCTGCTGCTGACCGCCGCTCATCTGGTCGGGGCGGTTGTCTTTCCGGTCGAGCAGGTCCACCGCTTTAAGCAGTTCCATCACGCGCTCGTGACGTTCTTTGGCGCTGCAACCGTTGAGAAGCAAGGGCATCTCAACGTTTTCGTAGGCGGTCAGGGTCGGAATCAACGCAAAGAATTGGAAGATGAAACCAATGTGGCCTTTGCGAATGTCCGCACGCTGATTGCGGTTTAAGCGGGTCACATCGTTCCCATTGACCCAAACCGAGCCGCTGGTTGGCTGGTCCAGGCAGCCAATCAGTTGCAGCAGGGTGGTCTTGCCAGAGCCAGATGGCCCTACCAGGGCGGTAAATTCCCCATTTTCGATCGTGAGATTCACGCCACGCAAGGCATAGGTTTCAACTGTGCCAATTTTATACACGCGGCTGACATTTTCCACTTTTGCGACTTCCATTTTTTCTACTCCTATTTTCCGGTTCGCCGGTCATTTTGCAATTTCGTGAAAATCCAAATGCCTGTTTCCACATCGACTGGTGTCCAACGTTACTTCTCCGCCCGCAACGCTTCAACAGGTTCCATGCGGGATGCAATCTGCGCAGGGTAGTAGGATGCAAGGAGGGTAACGATAAAAGCCGTCAGGGTCAGGTTGATGACATCTTCCAGCATCAGATACGGGTAAATACGGTCGCCAAAAATCATGCCGCTGACGCCAATATCGCCAAAATAGATGCCAACGCCGCCAAAGTAGGCTGAAAGCGCCCAGCCAACCAAAAGGCCAATGATGACGCCTCCCAGAGCCAGTAAAGCGGCTTCTGAGAGAAACAGGGCGATAATCTGGCGGCCTTTCATGCCCAATGCAGCCAGAATACCGATTTCACGGGTACGCTCAAAGACTGCCATTAACATCGTGTTGACGATAACAGTGACAGTCACGCCCAAAATAATCAGATTCAAAATCATGATATAGGCGTTTGAAAAGTCGTTGACCAGCACGAGCAGTTCATTCATCTCCTGCCAGGTTTCAACTTTGAAAGTGTTGCCGGTGATTGCTGACGCAACAGTTTCCGCCTGTTCGCGGTCATGCAATATGATGAAGATGATGCTGGCGCGGTTGCCTGCCCCTGAGAACGCCTGCGCTTTGGCAAGCGGAAGCAGAACAATTCCTTTGTCATAGGTGCTGGAACCGGTGGAGAAAATACCGCGTACGATGAAATTCTGCTCGTCCACGTGCCCTTCAGAGGTATTCACCAAAAGATTCAGGGAGTTGCCAACTCGCAGTCCAAGCGATTCGGCCAAGGGATAACCAATCAGAATGCCAGTTCGGTCATCAGCGCTGGGGAACTCTCCGGCGACAAGGCCGTCGCGGTAAGGCGCATTGGCTTCGGAGGCCGGGTCAACGCCTATGATTTGCACCCCAGCGGAATCATCTCCAACCGAGACAATTCCGCTGGCAAACAGGCGCGGAGTGGCGAATTTGACCGGGCCGAGCGCAGCAATCTGCCTGGCCACCTGGTCAGGATTTTCAATGAGATATTCCCAGGCAACGCTGGATTTATCGGGGTCATAATCGGCGTTGCGCACCTGAAGATGCCCGCTGCTCAGCCGAAGCGTATCTTCCATCGAACTGCGCATTTCGCCTTTAAAAAAAGCAGCCATGAACAGGAGCAGCGCCAGGGCAATGGACAAAGCCAGCGCCGAAAGCGCCGAGCGGCGGCGATGACGCAGCAGGTTGCGATAGGCCATTTTGAGATAATTAAGCATGATGGGTCCTCCTACACATGGTGAAGCGCAGCGGCCGGTTCGCGTTGAGAAGCATCGCGGGCGGGCAGAAACGCGGCCAGGGTGGCGATAACCAACACCGTTATGCCATGCTGCAAGACCTTGAGCGGCGCCATTTGCGAGTAGATGCGTCCGCTGATAAGGGCGGTGTATTCGGTCAGGTCGGCGAAACTGCCATAATCAATCCCAAAATAAGCCAGCAGACCATTCATGCCCGTTCCAAGAATTGCGCCAATAACAGCGCCCATCGCTCCAATCAACGTGCCTTCAAGCAGGAACAGGAGCATCACGCCGCCCGGTTTCATCCCCAGCGCGCCCAACACGCCAATTTCACGGGTTCGCTCGAAGACAGCCATCATCTGCGAGTTCAGGATGCCAATCGCAGCCACGCACAGCATGATGACGCCAAAGACGCCCATCACGCCGGTTTTCATGTCCATCGTCTGTTTGAGTTCAGGGAAGGAGTTAACCCAGGTGTCAACCTGGTAGCCAGTCAGACTGCGATTGATGTAGTTCACCACCCCGGGTTCCTGCCCAAGTTGCTTAAGCGAGACCACGACTTCCGTTACCTGCTCATCCAACCCAAACAAAAGCTGCGCTTCGGCCAGAGACAGGTAAATCGTTCCCTTCTCAACGCTTGGCACGCCGACATCGTAAATCCCAATAACAGTCATGGTGCGTTGACGAGTCTGCTCATGGGTAGAACGAGCCACCATCGTGATGCGGTCGCCTACGTCAACCCCCATCGCGGTTGCGAGTCCTTGACCAATGACGAGAACATCTTCGGCTTCCGGCCCCAGGTATCGCCCGCGCGAGATATTCTGCGCCACCGGGCTGATGCGAGCCTCTTTTGCCGGTTCAACTCCGACCACCGAAACAGCGAACGCCCCCTCGCGATTGGTGACGATGCCGCTGGTAACAATCCGCTTTGTGGCAGCAATCACATCCGCATGGCTTTCGGCAACGCGGACGAGCGCATCTGGGTCAGCCAGCGGGAGCAGAGGCTTGCGCCCGGCCTTCTCGTTGTACCCTGGCGCATGAATCTGGATATTTCCACCCAACAGTTGGATGGCGTTGCCATAGATGGCCTGCTCAAAGCCGCCGATGAGTCCATCATACAACACCAGCATAGACATGATGACCCCCATCGCCAGGGCAATGATGAGGGTACGCCGGCGCTGCCGCCAGACGTTGCGCCATGCCAGGCGCAGGTATAACTGCATATGGACACTCCTTTCTTGACTTTTGGCGTTGTGTACCCTGGATAGGCACTGGAGCGCCAATTTTAGTGAATTGCCCATAAATAGTAAACAGATTACTATTTTTTGTCAAGTGATTTTTGTCATATTCACCAGAACAAAACAGGCCTCCCTCATGGAGGCCTGTCGGCACGACATTAAGTTCATCGCTCGAAAACAAGCGAGACGCGGTAGCAACCCTAATAGGATGAATTCGAGTGTGAAATCTCCAAATCGCTGACCAGCATAAAAGCCGGAACAACAATCGCAGTCGGATTACGCGAGCCGTAACTCTGCGAGGTATTATAAGGCGCAGTAGCCCGCGAAATCCATTCCAGCTGATTTCCGAAAATGTCCAACAGGCTCTGGGTCAGGCGGACATTGTACGGAACAACGACTGAGCCATCCGCTTTGAGCAGCAACGCGCCAAAACGGGAGCTGGCAGTGATAAGCCCCCTGGAGGGGTTGACAATATTCATGTAATGCAGAAAGGGAATGTAAAGAATATCCTTCGCGCGCGGCATATTGACCAGTTCTTCCAGCGTAGTCACAGCCCCCTCTCCGCCTTCCATTACCAGCGATTTGTGTGGGACCGTGTGGCCAGTCGGCTGGGCGGCAAATTCATCGGCATCATCCTGAAGCCAAGTAAAGGCCTGGAACACGCCTTTTTCAAAAAGCGGGAAGCGCTGTCGGGTCATGCCCATCCAGTCGCGCTTAAGCGGGAAAGTATCCAGACGGTCAGGGTCATCGACCAGGGTGACTTTTTCCGAAAAAACGCGCTGCCCAATCTTCTCTTCGCTCAAAAATGAAAAACCGCGCTTCATCAAACCGCCATCGAAGCCAATCCAATTCATGAAATTGACCATTTCGGCAATGGCAGCGCTTCCAAAGACAATGTCATACTTGCCAAGCGGAATCTGCTGTGGAGAGTCGTTTTGGTAACGCTCCAGCAGCAGGGCCAGGTCAGCGCGCAGAGAGGTAGGGTTTAAATCCACCTTGCGCCAGGCCGACTGCTCGGCGGTCACTTCCCACTTCAGGACAGCGTGTGAAAGAACAACGGTCACTTGCGCATCAGAAGTGGCAACATATTGCAGATGGTCAGAACAGGTCGAGATGGATGCCAGGATGTTCGTTCCAGACGAGAAAATGCCAGAGAGTTTGATTTCTTCCGTCTCCAGCCCGGCGACGGCTTCGTTGAAATAGGACAATTTTTCGGCGTTAGAAAGCGAAGCCAGGGCGAGGTCATGCCCGGTTTCATCGACAAAAGTTTCAGCGTAGGTCGGGATGCTCGGCGAGTAGGTCAACGGCATGGCATGTTCAACCATAGCAATCGCCTTCTCAACGCCTTTTTTCATTTCGTCAACCTGGTTCAAATCAGTAATCATTTCGTAAGTGGCGCGTTTTTTGCCGTCATAAGCCGTAATTTCAAGCCGAATGAGATGCTCACTGGTATTCAACGAAATGGCTGAGTTGGCAAAGCGCATCAGAGAAGAGTCTTCTTCATGATACAAAAAAGCAACGTCGGCCCCTTTTTTAAGCGCATATTGGCGCAATTCATGCAGAGTCTCAAAAATTCGTTCTTTCACGGTTATTCTCCTATTCTCACATGGTCGAAGCGGCAAACCGGCACGCCATGCCCCAACTGCATGACCTGGTTGGGCTGGCCCTTACCGCAGTTATCTACATAGCGCACTTCCCAGGTCGAGGGGCCACCCACGGCCGAGAGGGAATTGTAGAACTGGATGGTATCGCCTTTGTAGGTTGAATTCTTGACGACGCCCTTCACCTGCCCATCCTCCACCAGCCAGCCAATTTCCGTTCCAAAGTGGAACTGTTCGCGGTTCGAACCAATCGACCAGCTCCGGTCACCATCCAGGATGATGCCCTTTTCGGTGTTGCTGACGATGTCATCGAGGGTTCCATCCTGGCCTGGGTCAATGTTGATGTTGGTCATGCGCTCAATCGGCACGCGATAAAACGAAGTCGCGCGGTTGGCGCCCCCGCTGCCCTTAAAAATCTCGCGTTTGGCCTTCATATTGGCTTCCTCCACCATTTGGCGGCCTGTAATCGCTCCAACCAGGATGCCTTTATCAATCAGCAAATTATCCTGAGCCGGAACGCCATCATCGTCGAAGCCAAAACTACCCGGTGAATTCGGCACGGTTGCATCGGCGCGGGCGGTCAGTTTGGGCGAGCCATAGCGCAGTTTGCCAAAATCATCGAGCGTAACGAAAGAGCCGCCCGCATAGGCCAATTCGTAGCCCAGGATACGGTCAAGTTCGAGAGCGTGACCAATCGTTTCATGGGTTTGCAGGTACATAATGCCCGGCAACAAAATCACCGAACGGTCATCTTTGGGACATTCGGGAGCGACACGCACCTGATTCATCTCCCGCACAATGCGCTCGGCTTCTGCGGCAAAATAGTCCTGGTCAATGCTTTCCCAGCCGCGGCTTTCTCCCCGTTTACCAAGTCGGAACTTCCGCTCGTGCATTTCACCGTTTTCATCCAGCCCGGAGACTTGCAACGTGGCAAATACTTCGGTAATCACCTTTTCAATTTCACTGCCCTCCGAATCGATGAAAATTATCTGTTTTTTGACAAAATTCAGGTCGCCAATCCGCTGAAAAACGCCCTCCTGATTCATTTTCTCGTCCATTGCTTTCAGAAAAGCAACCTTTTCAGAAAATGAAATCTCGAAAGGGTCCACCCGGCTCGGGCTGATAAACTGCGCCTGGAGCGCGTCCTTTTCGGCCAGCCGCACCGGGAAAGTCACCCGCTCGGCAGCCGCGCGGGCGTTGTCAAAAGCTTTGTCGTACAGGCCGCTCAAATCCGCCAAATCGGAGGCCGCCGAAAATCCCCACGCGCCCATATACAGAACCCGAATTCCCACCCCGCTTTGGCCAGTCGCAGCGGCATTTTTCAGGTTGCCGTTCCACATCGTGAGATATTCGGCTTTTTCGTAAGGATACCAACGCGTATCGACGTACGTCGCGCCTTTTGCCCGCAGGCGGTCAATCTGTTGCTGGATTTGTTTTTGCATGGACAGGACTCCTTTTCAATCAGATGCCATTATTCTACACCGGCCACTTCTCAAAGTAACCCCTCTCCAGAATTGTGTCAGGAAGAACAAAATGCAGGCGGAGTGGCTGTTCCTTCCTGGCGGGCAAGCCGAATGGCTTCGTGCCCCCCGTCACCTGTTTCATCTGTCCCGGAGCAACGGCCCACTCATACATGCGCGTCGGGCATGGGTAAAATGTTGGCCAACAAAAAAGCCGCCTTTTTGGGCGGCTCTTTTGATGATTATAACGACTGAAGGAAGTCCGACCATTCTGCGCCGACCGTTTCCCAATTGCGCACCACACCCGGACGGGGAACAGCCTCGCCTGGAGCCTGCCGCCAGGCCTCGAGCAGTGCACCTGCCACCGATTCAGGGTCACCTGGCTCAGCCAGGAAGGCGCGTCCGTATGAAGCAAGTTCGGGCAGGCAACCCAACCGTGAAGTCAAAACCGGCTTACGGGCAGCCACCGCTTCTAACAATGCCTGCGGCGCATCCGATGCAAGCAATTCATAAGGCAGCGCCGCCAGGTCACTGGCGCGCACAATCGCGCTCAACGCTTCTGGTTCCAATACGCCATCTACAAAGCGCACCGCATCGACCAGACCTTTCTGCGCCACCAGGCTTTCCAGCGATTGACTGGCTGGGCGGGTTTCCTCCAGGTAGCGCCGATTGAGCGCCACCAGTTTCAGGTTGGGGGCCTGCTGCCGGGCACGCGCCAGCGCATCAACCAGCACCGGCAATCCGCGCAGGGGCGCAGGTGAATCGAAGTACAAGACGACGAAATCGTTCGCGTCCAGGCCGAGGTGAGCGCGCACACCATTCGAGTGGACATTCGCATCGAGCCAGACCGCATCAACGCCCGGCAAAATAACGCGCACCGGGAATTTTTCCACAAGGGAATAAAGCGCCCAACGTGTCATTTCGGTCTGAGTGACGTACACCCTTAAACCAATCCGGGCCGCGCGGGCGCGCAACAACCAGCGAGGCAAAAATGCCCCCAGCAGATGCGCGCCGCTCAAAGAGCGATTTGCAATCAGCCGCCCCAACCCGGGACGCAAAATTTCGCGCGGGGCATATATTGGCGAGGGAAAAAACCCCACCTGCGGACGGTTCGCCCAGGCCCGATAATCCTGATGCAGAAAACTGGTTAAACCCAGACACCATACCAAGACATCAGGCTTGAGAATATCGATTGTCTGATGTAATGGAGCATTACGCTGCCAAAACGTCTGCCCCACTGAACGAAGCGGCCTGACCGGCACGCCATTGAACCCTGTCAGGGCGCGCGGGCCCGATTCGGAGAGAACCGTCACGCGATGGCCCGCGCGATACAATTGAGCAGCTGCTTCGGTCACATATCGCCAGGGCTGAATGCCAAAATTCAAACGATTCAGGCCTGGCAAAACAAAACAGACGGAACGTTTGGATTTGGTCATAATTGCTGCTCCAGAATGAATTCGTAAGCAGTTAAATATTGTTCGCCCATTGCTTCAAAAGAATATTTCTGCTCAATTTTTTGGCGCGCCGCGTGACCCAGGAGAGTGGTCAGTTCGGGATACTCGATGAGCCGCAGCATGGACGCGGCCAATTCATCTGGACAGCGGGGTTGCACCAAAAAACCGTTTTGACCGTCTACAATGACCTCCCGCGCATTCGGCGTATCGACAGCAATAACCGCCCTGCCGCACGACATCGCCTCAAGCAGAGAGGTCGAAATCTTTTCCAATGGCGCGGGCTGCACAAAGGCGTATGCGTTCTGATAAAAAATCGAAAGTGTCAGGCGGTCGGTCACAGCGCCTGCCAACCGCACGACACCATCCAACTGGTGACGATTAATTTCGTTACGCAAAACTGTCTCCAGCGGGCCGCCACCGACAATCAAGAAACGAACGTTGGGGTGAACAGAATGTACTTTCTGACAGGCACGGATGAAATCTTCAAAGCCTCGCCCGGGTACAAGCGGCCCCACCACCAGGAAGACTGGTTTCTCAGGCAAAAATATTCTTGGCGGCGGCGGCACAAAAAAATCAGTCAGGACACCCGTGCCTATGACGGGTACTTGCTCTGGGCGCACGCCAAAAATTTCCAATTGCCTGGCAACCGATTGCGAAACGGCTATCAAACGGTTGGCACGGCGAAAAAGCCGATGCTCAATGCCCCGTCCCAGCCATGTCCATCCAGGAATTTCTGAAGTAAATAATCCATGCACCGTCACCAGCATAGGCAGGTCGATTTTGGGTGGCAAAATCAGCGGCGAGTGCAGGTGCAACAGGTCAAGCGAATCACGGAATGATGTCATCCAATTTGAGAGAAACAGATTATGAAAATGCGCATCCATAGGGTATAACGGCGCAAACGCAAACCGATGAATGGTCATCCCTTCGATTTCTTGCGCCGCTCCAGGAAACAAGCTCCCATGCGTAATAAGATGAACCTGATGTCCTCGGTCACGCAGAAAACAGGCCAGATTCCAGGCATAAGTACCAATCCCCTCATGGGGTGGTAGTGGAACGGAGAGAAGTATACCTATGCGCATTTTCAAGCCATCACCAGTACCTGCAAAAATATTAGCCGGTAATTGATTTTGCAACGTTGAATCTACATTTCAAACCACGCCCAGGCTGGTTGGAACAGGAATTGGTAGGAAAACGACATTGACGAACCGAAAGAAGAGATGTGATAGCGCAGAACAGGAGTTCCCTATGGAGAAACAGGTTGGCAAGGCAGGTATTTATCTTGTTTATCAAAAGTAATGCGCTTGATATGTAAACGGATTGCTACCTGCTCATGAGATGGTTATACTATGTCATGATGAGCAAAATACCGCCCCCTGACGATAAAATTTCTCTGCTGAGATTGGCCTTTAAAGGCTTAAAAGACGATGAACTGCGCGAAATGGCAGAATTAACGGAGATTCGCACGTACCCGCCCGGATACGTTTTATGCCAGGAAGGCGCCTACGAGGACATCTTTTACATCGTGGCAGAGGGGGATGTAATTATCACAAAAAAAATAGCCGATGAAGAAACCGAGCGGGTCTTGCGCATCGGTGGAAAAGGCGACCTGGTCGGTGAAATGGCTCTCATTCAAAATGCGCCCCGCGCAGCGACCGTGCGCGCCATGACCGAGTGCACCGTTCTTGAGATGGAAAAGCGCGACTTTGAGACCATCTTAAGCCGCAGCCCAGCCATGGCCATCGACATTATTCGCATCACGCTCGACCGCATCCGCGCCAATGACCAGATGGCGATTACCGAATTGCAAAAGAATAACAAGATATTGCGCCTCATGGACCGCAATAAAATGGAATTTATCCAGGTGGCAGCGCATGAACTACGCACCCCTCTCACGGTCATCAAGGGGTATGGCAACCTGCTACGGACTTTTCCCGAACTCAAAGCCAACCCGGCGCTGGATGAAATGGTCGAGGGTATCCTGAAAGGCGCAGACCGGATGCACGAGGTCGTCAACATGATGCTGGATGTAAGCCGCATCGACGCGGAGACGCTCAAATTGGCCTCAATACCCGTTTTGCTCAAGCGCGTACTGCAAGGGCTGGTGAACAGCCTGGGCAAAGCCGCCGCAGAGCGAAATATTAAAATACACCTGGACTACGCCGAGGACACCCCCATCATCCATGCTGACCCAGGACTGGTGGAAAAAGCGCTCTATCAGCTGACGGTCAATGCCGTTAAATACACCCCCGATGGCGGCACGGTCACGCTGCGCGCTCGCCCGGTCATGATGGAAGGCGACATTCCCGGCGCGGAAGTGGTCGTGCAGGATACGGGCATTGGCCTAGACCCTGAACATCACGAATTGATTTTCGAAAAGTTCTATCAGGTGGGCAGTGTAGCGTTGCACTCCACAGGAAAGACCAGTTTCAAAGGCGGCGGCCCTGGCCTGGGGCTTTCGCTGGTGCGGGGGGTGGCACGCGCGCACGGCGGCAAAGTGTGGGTGGAAAGCGCCGGGCATGATGAAGTCAATTATCCCGGCTGTACGTTTTACCTGCAACTGCCGGTTAGAGCGGCAGGGAGTAAATAAGACCGTCCCGAAGGTTGTTCCTTCGGGACGGTAACTTATCGGTATGTGATTCGGATAGCAATCCAGTCAAGCGAGAAATCGCGCGCCGTGGAACTGGCAACATTTATAACACGCACCCGAAAATTGGCATCAGATAGTTGTGAGAGCGTCCAACTGCGTCCCCACAAATCGTTTGGACCGCCCAGAATATAGGTCTGCTCGACCGTGTTCAGGGTTGTTGTGGCTTTGGCGGCTGTCCAGCTGGAGCCGCCATTCCAGGACAACTGAACGCATATCCGGGGAGAATTGGCTGTGCTATCTACCAACGCATCCAGGCGGACTTCAATTCCCTGGATAACCGCCAAGGCAGGCAAATTGATGCCAAAATTGAAAAAGCGATGCTTATCTTTTCCACTGCCTGTACAGGAAGTGCCTGTTCCCGTGCCACTATTATTATCAACAGCATACAAAGCATCATCGTCATACGCGTAAACTGCATCGAGTTCGTATCCGTTATTATCTCCGCCGGTTTGGGCAGCGTTGGTTGAAGGGCTCAACCAGCCAGTACCGATTGGCGTGGAGGTGGCCGTACCAGTGGGGGTGGGGGTTGCCGTAGGCGGCAGGGATGTGATGGTCAGGGTGGCCGTACCAGTGGGGGTGGGGGTTGCCGTAGGCGGCGGGGACGTGATGGTCAGGGTGGCCGTGCCGGTGGGGGTGGGGGTCGAAGCCGGGCCACTGGCTGGCAAATAAGACATGAGGACCGATTCGACGACCGGCGTTACGAAGGCGTTGGACGAAGCCAGAGTGGCTCGATATTGCAGGTAGCGCCCATCCGGGCTGGTTATATTCGAGTTATCCAATGCCTGCCAGTCCGACCAGAAAGCATCGGGGGAAGCAGTGCTACCACTGCGGGTCTCGAATAAGACGGAGGTGTTGGCCGGAAGCGTTCCGGCCCAGGTCAGGGATTGCCAATCGACCATCTGCCCGGCATCGAGAACGCGCGAAGTGAACGCGCAAGACGAAGCATAGGGCGACATGCGCATCCAATCGATGCGCGCCGGACGCCCATCAACCGTATCGTCAATAACGCCGGGACGCAGAATAAATTGATAGCCAACCGTGTGCTGGTACACTTGGGCGCCATCCACAAAGAATGTGAAGGTATTGCCCACCCAATCGATGCGATAGCGATGTTTGGTCCCAACCAGATTCCCCACCGGGACGTTGACCCCACCGCTCATGCTGGCATAAACCTGACTGGTGCTGCTCGAAGTGCCAAAGAAGGCCCAATAGGTATTCCAGGCCGGATACCCCATGAAACCAATGCTCTGATAATCATCGGCGCTGAAAGTCGCCGCAAATTCGAGTGAACGCCCCGGCGTGAATCCGCTTGTGTTGTAGTAAAAACCCATTCCATCCGCCACAAGTTGACCATCAACAATCGAAACGGTCGCGCCGGAAGCCCATACTTGCTGGCTCCAGCCCGAAGGCAGGGACGGGCTAGAAAACTCCTCGCCAATCGCGGGCGCGAGACTGATTTCTCCATTGCCCGATTCGGCCAGAGAACAGGAAGCAAGCGTTCCTGCCAGGAAGTCGCTGCTGGTCGTGTCGATAAATGGGAGGATGGGCGTGGTAAAGGTCAAGGGCGAAGCGGGCGCAGTGGCCGAATTACCGGTGGAATCCACTGAAATAACGCGATAATAATAAGTAGTATTCGGGGTCAGGCCAGCGAGTGTAACCGCATGGGATGTGACCAGCGCAGGTTGGCTGGTATTCAGGGTCAGGGCAGCGGGATTGGTGCCGTAATCCACCCGCGAGGTGGCGAATTCGTCTGTATTCCAGGTGATAACCGCATTTCCTTCCGGGCTGACGGCAGCGGCAATATCGGAAATCACGGGCGAGGTGGTATCTGGCACATAAGAGACCTGGTAATCGCCGCTCAAGCCGTCGAAAAAAGCATAGGTGATGCCTTTGATGGTTTCAGTGCGATAGGACACCTGCACACCATTCCGCGAAATGGAAACAAGCGGGCCGCTGGCCCCCTGCGCCGGGAGCATGGCGCGCAGCCCGCGCGCGCGCGAATCGGCAGAGATACTGAACGTAAGGATGCCGCCATTCCAGTTGAAATGACCAAAACTGGAATTTTCGCGGCCATCCAGCCAGGTCAGCATTTGCCTGGCCGACACGATGGGGACGCTGCGCGCCTGCGCCGCCTGAACGATGGCGATATTGGCGGGCAAATAGGCGCCCGAATCGGAGTGCATGTTTGCCAGGAACGCGCCATAATACCCGTTAGGGCCGAGAGCGTTATCGAGCAGGGTATCGACCGTATAGGGGAAAGTCTGCCCCGATTCATCGGTCATGTGGGTAACGCCCTGGTACACGTCAATCACACGGCCATCCACGTCGGCAAAACGCATCAACAAGCCGGAGCCGGTAAACAGGCCGGGCCGGTCATTAACCCACGAAGACGGATGATAGTAAAAGTTGGTATCAAGCCGAATCCCATGGCTGCGCCGCACGTCGAGGTGGGCGGCATAATTGCTCCAGGGAACGCAGTGCGTTCGCTCGGAGACCGGCGGGGGCAAGAAAGGAAATGTGCTGTTGAACCAGCCAACCTGGTTGGTCAAGAAGGTATTCAGCGCGGCATTGGTGTAATCGGCGCACTCCGTGGAAACGTGAACGCCAAACTCATGCCCCTGCGCCACATAGGCCTGAATTTTGGCGTTTTCGGCGGGACTGGTTGTGAACCCCGGCGAAAGGTACATGCTCTGGCGAACGCATTCCCAATCTTCCACCGAACAGCCAGGCGGGTCGAAGGAGTTCATCTGGTCCAGCCGGTCATCATACATGCTGTTGTGGCTGGTGTTGTTGGCATGGTCATCAGAAGTCATTACGACAACCGCTTTTTCATCGCGCGGAAAATACCAGAAGCGCGGCAGGGGCTTGCGGTCGAGATTCATTCCCAGAATCAGATTTGCCAGTAAGCGTTGCTGTTCATCGGCCTGCGGAATGGCGACTTTGTCGAGATTGACCCAGTCAGGTTGCGGGTCGCCCAACTTGCTTCCATAGAACAGGTCGGCGGAACGAGTAGGGATGATTCCGTCACGATTGTCTCCCGACCAGCGGGGATTGCCCTGGTGAGTGAGTACGACGGAGCGAGCCAGGTCGTAGGCGAACATGGCGGCCTGCCCGCCGTTCGCTCCGACGGCGTTCAGCGTCACCGCGGGATTTGCTATCGGGGTGCTGGCGTTCGCATACAAAGTTGCCACCAGATGAGCGCCGCTCAAGGTATAGCGGTCAGCGTCTCCGTGATACTGAATGGTCTGACCAACAATGCCTGCCCCCGGCCAGGAGGACGTGTCCACAAGCAGATAGCCTTCGCTCAATGGTGAGTCAGCAACAGGGGTAACGCCAAGCAGAGAAGCCAGGCGCGGGTCGGGGCGCATGGCAATCAGATTGCCGCCCTGATTGACCCAGCTGGCAAACATGGAAGCCTGCGAATCGGAGAGCGTCATACGCGCCAGAAGGACGACATCGTAATTCGAGAGCATCCCAGGCGTCACCCCGCTGATGTCGGTGGCGAGGAAGGCGTTCAGTCCTTCGGCGCGCAAAATTTCAGGATAGTAACGACTGAAACCGTCATAGGTGCTGGTGATAACCAAAATCGGACCGCCAGGGCCAGAATCAGGGTACCCGGCCTCGGTCGTAAAATTCCAGCTGATGTCGGCGGGGAGGGGATTGCCAGACGCATCGCGCACGTCGTTTTGGATGATGACTGTATAAGTGGAGGCGTTCTTCAACTGGCTGGCGGGGGTTAACAACGCGGTTTGCAGCCATGCATCATAGGAAACGCTCGCCGGAACAAGGTTGCCGTCCGAATCTCGCAGTTGAAAGGTCTCACTGGTAAAAGTAGAACCATCCATCGCTTCGACAAAACGCCGGCTGACGGTGGTGTCAATGCCAACTCCCACCGTACCGTTGGCGGGCATTTCAGGCGTTTCAAAAATGACATCCACCCAATAATTGGCCTGTTCCCAACCCTCAGAAGGAAACGCTGGCGTGCTGGAATAAACATACACCCCGTTGGGTGCGGAGGGAGAATCTGAGGGGGCCAGGAGCGGCGGATTGGCAAAGTTAACCGAGAAATAATTGCCAGAAAACGCAAAAAATCCCGAGGATGTATGATACGAGGTGATGTAATCCTGCCCGGCAGAGATTGGCACCGGGACATCGAAATAAACCGTCTGCCAGCCAGTCACGGTTTCGTTGGTAAATGGTTTGGATGCCAGTAGCGCGCCGTTTGCAGCGTAAAGCTGCCCAACATGCGTGCCAGTATTCTGAGCGCCTTTGTAAAAACGCACGCCGGTCACATAACCATCCATGCTGGCGCGGAAGCGCGTACCCAACTGCACCGGGCCGCCGCTGTCCTGAAAGTTCGGACGCTCCGGTTCGGCGTTTTCGGGCCAGAGCGTGCGCGGAAAGGCTGGCTGACCCGTTGTATCAGCCAGATGCGCCCAATTTGCTCCAGCGCGAACATTCAGGACATTCAATAAGAACCCGAGAACAATAAAAATCAGCATTCGGCTCATTCCGAATGCCCATTGCCCCAATTTTTTAGCACCCATAAATAAAAACCCTCCAAAGTTCTGAATGCGCTCCAATCAAAATAAAGCCAAAACGGTCAAATAACAATGAACGTTTCCGCATGCGAGACGTGCCTGACCGGTCAACACCTTACAAAAATGCAAAGCACAATCTCGATTGTACAGAATTCCCCCGGTCAATGCAATAGGCAAATCAAACGCAAAACACAGTAAGGCAGGCGCAATTCAAAAATATCATGCGCAAGATTCCCAAAATGGCCCGGCCAATTCGCGCCGCGCTGTGCCAGGCTGCATGGGCAGATACGCCCCAAAAAAATTCATTTTATGGGAATTTCGGGGTCAGGTCCACCCCGTCCAACCAGGCAAGCAGGTATGGAAAAGGGTCAATTTCGCCGCGCCGCGTCACCCAATCCCCGGCATAGGTAGGGCGCGAAATGCCAAAATGAAGATGCGGGGTTTTATTGTACGCATTTCCACTGTTCCCCACTTCGCCGAGCAACTGCCCGGCATCTACGCTCACGCCAGGCGCAATCCCCTCTGCAATGGCCGAAAGGTGCGAACCGTAGTACCGCCAGCCATCTTCGCCAAGAATGGCAACCGCCAGCCCTCCGCGATAGGCTGGATGGTCGCTTTCCGGCTGCCAGCGGTCTTCATCGCTCACGAATTCCACGACGCCGTTCGTCACCGCAACGAACTTCGCGCCAACGGGGGCGAAAATATCAATAGCAGGATAGCCATGACTCTCTACGCCTTCAGCAAAGCGTGCCAGACTGGCAGGTTGAACGGGAAAAACATATTTGGGCGGATACGGCGTAAGCGAGGGGAAGACCGCCGGAGTGAAAGTGAGAATGAGGGTGCTGCGGCGAGGGGCCGTAGGTGTAACAGGATGAAAAGGCGTGCGGGTAGATTTGGGCGGTAACGTGGCCGTCAGGGCCAGAGGGGCAGCCAAAGTCGACTCAGGAGTTGGCTCCAGCACTGCAATCACACAGCCGGCCAGCCAAAAGGTCAGAAAAGCGATGAAAGGAGGCACGCGCCAGGTTGCCATGATAATGAAGTGTATTGGTAAATCTGATTCGGCGCAATATCCTGTAGAATATACCCATGACCGCCATCACCGTTTCTAACCTGTCGAAAACCTTCCAATCCAAACACAAAGCCGCCGGACTGGGCGGCAGTTTGCGCGCACTGCTTAAACCGAAGTATACAACCGTCGAAGCGGTGCGCGGACTCAGCTTCGAGATGGAGAAAGGCGAACTGCTTGGGTTTATTGGCCCGAACGGAGCCGGGAAATCCACCACCATCAAAATCCTGACCGGCATCCTGCATCCCAGCGGCGGCGAGGCGCAAGTTCTTGGCTACACGCCCTGGAGGGAACGCCAAAAATTGGCCTTCCACATCGGCGCCGTGTTTGGGCAGCGCCCGCAGTTGTGGTATCACCTGCCCGCCATTGACACCTTCGCGCTGTTCGGCAAAATCTATGAGTTGGATGATGCGGAAACAAAAAAGCGGATTGCCTGCCTGGCAGAGATTTTTGAGATTGGCGACCTGCTCGAAGTACCTGTTCGCAAACTCTCACTCGGACAGCGCATGCGCTGTGAAGTGGCAGCCTCCCTGCTGCACAAACCTAAACTCCTGCTGCTCGACGAACCCTCCATCGGTCTGGATGTGGTCGCCAAACAGCATATCCGCGACGCCATCCGCGCCATGAGCGAACAGGAAAAAGTTGGAGTGCTACTGACTTCACACGACGCGGGCGACCTGGAAGCGCTCTGCCACCGTGTCATCATCATCAATCATGGTCAGATTGTCTACCGAGACAAAGTATCCAACCTGAAACGCAAATTCCTGACCCGAAAGCTGGTGGAAGTGCGCTACGCCGAAGAAGTCAGCCCGGATTTCAGGTTGGAGGGCATGGAAACGCTCAAAACCGGGCGCTATGGCGTGAAACTGGCTTTCGACACTCGCCAGACCCCCGCCGACGCCGTGCTGGCGCGGCTTTCCTCCGCAGGGACACTGGTCGACATCACCATCTCCGACCCGCCGCTGGAGGAAGTGATTGCAATGATTTACGGGCAGGCAAATCAATGAAAAAATACTGGTTCCTGTTCACGACCCAGGTCATCAATTCGCTGGCCTACCCTGGCGAACTGGTCGGGCGTTCGCTGATTATCATCCCTTTCATGTGGATTTTCTACCAGTTGTGGTCGGTCACCTTCAAATCTGCCGGTGTCACTGAAATCAACGGTCTGACCGTCAACATGACGCTCTGGTACCTGATGTTGGCCGAAACCATCGAACTCAGCCGCCCACGCCTGGGAAACACCATCTCCGAGGCCGTTAAGGACGGCTCGATTGCTTACATCCTGAGCAAGCCGTATGACTTTCTGCTCTACCACTATGCGACTTCCATGGGAGAGACGCTCTTCCGTGCCTCTTTGAACGCTTTACTGGGGGGAGCAATCGTTAGATGGCTGGCAGGCGCGCCCCCCGACCCGCGCGGCTGGCCGATGGTCATTCTGGCGATATTCGGCGCGTGGACGCTCAACTTCTGCATTGCCGCCCTGATTGGGCTTTCCGCCTTCGCGGTCGAGGACATCTCCGCTTTTCAGTGGATTTACCAAAAATTTGCCTTCATCTTCGGCGGATTGTTGATACCGCTTGATTTCTACCCTGCCTGGCTACAGGCGATTTCCCATGCTCTGCCCTTCCAGGCCATGCTCTATGCGCCCGCCCGACTGTTTGTGGAACCATCTGCCGGGGCTTTTCTCTCTACGCTTGGAACGCAACTTGTCTGGATTGTCGCCCTCGGCCTGCTGTTGGCCTATTTCTATCGTCGTTCCATCCACCTGCTGACGGTCAACGGTGGATAAATCCGTTCAAAGCGAGGTGAAGCATGTACGTTCAAATCGTCTATCTCGAAGCGCAACCCCATCTACTTGACACATTCCTGGCAGAAGCAACCGCCAATGCAACGGAAAGCCGCAAAGAGCCAGGTGTCGAACGCTTCGACCTGCTCCAGCAAGCTGACAACCCTTATCGCTTTATGCTCTATGAAGTCTACCACGCCGAATCGGACCTGGAAGCGCACCGTCAGACTCCACATTTCAAACGTTGGGTGGAGAAAGGCACGCCAACATTGACCGGCGAGCGCGTGCGCGTCCTTTATAAAATGGTATAGTAAAGGTTAGAAGACCCTCCAATACAGGCTCGCCGCCCGGCCAAACGCAACACCCTGCAATTTTTAGTTGCCCATTGCCCAGCGGATAAGAAATTCAGGAACCCAGAAGTTACCCAGCCCGGCAAAACTTAACGCCACCGAGGAGGCCAGAATCAAAACTCCCAGGGCAATCAAAACATAGTCGCGCCGCCGGTAGCGAAGTTCCTCCAACCAGGTGCGCGGGCCCACTCCAAAGGCGCGCAAATCCATCGCGTCAATGATGTCTTCCGAGCCAATAATGGCGTGAATGGTGACCGGGATGAAAATTGGGCCAAGTTTGCGCACCTGCTCAATAATGCCGCCGCTGATTTTATCCAACTCGTAGCCGCGCGCTCGCTGGGCATCCATCGTCAGTTGAAAATCGCGCGCAAACGTCGGGATGAAGCGCATCGTCAAATCCATCGCATAAGCGATTTTGTCGGGCAACCCCAACCCCTTAAACGTAACTCCATAGAGAGCAGGATTGAGCGAATAGGGAATCAGGATGGTCATGACCGCAATGCTGAAGACGCGCGCAAACTGGCTAACAGCGAAAAACGCGCGCTCGACGGTGATATCGAGAGCCGGACGCCAGCCCAGAAGAGTGAAGGGGGCTTCGTAACGGCGAATCAGGTGTTCGGCCTCGTACACTTCCATCCCACCGCGCCCGGTCAGGAAAGTCAGGAAGGCAAAAAAGGCCACAAACATCCCAATAAACAGAAAGGGACGCCGGATTTCGCTCCACTTCAGGCCCGAAGTAAACAGCCAGAGCAGGGCAATCCCAAAAAACGGCAACAGGAAGCGGATGTCCCAAAACGCGAGGGTCGAAAACAAGAAACAGAGATAGAAAATCACCCACGCGCGCGGGTCAAACCACTGGACAAGCGATTTACGGGGACGATAACGCCAGGCAACGAGCATAGTATTCAGTAATCAGTGAACAGTAATCAGTGAACAGTCACCGGTATTGATTGATGACTGAACACTGATTACTGAGAACTGAGCTACCGTCCCGATTGGCGTTGAACCGAAGAATAGGCCACCACTAGCAGCGGGACAAGGATGGCGGCGAAAATCAGGTTCGGGCCGGCGGCAGGCAGGAATTCGCCCACAATGGCAGCCGCCGGGCTGAAGCCGTTAATCCAGATATCGGAAATCGCGGCGAAACCGATGCCCAGGATGTTGCCCAACATACCCCAGGTAACCGCCGCCGCAATATCGACATTCTGGCCGAAGGCAAAGCGCACCACAGCCACCAGGATAAAGCCAATCACAATGGAGAGACCGGCAAAAAGCGAAATCTGCTGGTCGCCAAAGATTCCATTCTCCACATCATAAAACAGCATGTTGGCCTGGCCACGATTCAGAAAGAACATCACCGCCGCCAGGAAGGCCAACGCGCCGCTCACATATAAAACGATATCCATGCTCTTTTTCTTGTCGCCAAACAGCGCCACCAGGCCAGAGACGAAGCCAACCAGGCCATTGCCGATGCTCCACTGTGGCGAAAGACCAAAGCCAGTCAGCGCATCGCCGAACATGTTGCCGACCGCGCCGGTAAAGAACCCCACCACCGGGCCAAAAGCATAGCCAAAGAACATCGGAATGGCAATTGCCGGGCGCAGCGAAACCTGGCTGAGCGAGGGAACCACGAAAACCGTACCATTGAACAGGTACGAAAAAACCGCGTAGAGCGCCGCGCCAATCGCCATATAGACCACCTGCCGCGTGCCAACCTCCCAAATTTTGCTCTCCCTGGTCAGGAAGTAAACCACGAAAGCAATTGCCAGACCCAACCCAACGAAAGCGAATCGCAGCGGAACCGTCGCCTGGTCAAGCGGAAACTCCAGGTTCGGGTCGATGAAATAGACGCCAATTGCCACGATGGCAAACACCACCACCAGCGCCCCAAGAACAGAAACGAGTTTTTTATCCATCTCATCCTCCATGAAAAGATAATCTTATCGGGCAAACCATCTCACTGCCCGTTTGCCATCACAAATTCCATCTTTCCATTTCCATTCTGCCTTCAAACATGCCCCAGGGCTTCGGCGCGCATAAATTCGCTGGTTCGAGGCAGCATTTCCAAATTCAAATCCAACAGCGAGGTCGGCACCACGCGACAGGCGCGCAACAACTCATAATCTCTCAAAATGTCCTGAGGACGGCCATCGGCGCGCACCGTTCCATCGGCTACTAAAATCACCCGGTTTGCGTAAATCACTGCCAAATCGACATCGTGGGTAATGAACAAAATCGCATCGAAGCCCGGCAATTGCAAAATTGCATCCATAAAACCAATGTAATTTTTATAGTCCTGCCCGGCGGTCGGCTCGTCCATCACCAAAATTTTCGAGCGCATGGACAAAATCGCTGCAATCGAAACCCGCTTCTGCTGGCCAAACGAGAGCGAAAGCGGAGGGTCATTCTCTTTGTCCGCCAAATTGACGATTTCCAGCGAATGTTTCACATCCTGCTCAATTTGCGCAGGCGCATGCTTCAGGTTTTTCGGCCCAAACCATAACTCTTCGCGCACCGTTGGCGCAAACAGCATGTGGCTCGGGCTTTGGAAAACATACCCCAGGATACTGGCAATTTCGGCCACGCTGGCACGGTGCGTATCCTTGCCATTTATCAGTACCTGCCCAGTCTTCGGCTTGAGTAGACCAATCGCATGTTTTACGAAGGTTGTCTTCCCGGCTCCATTTGGCCCCAACACAGCAATAATATCGCCTTTTTTGATATCCAGATTGATTCCGCGCAACACCTCGCGCTCAGCCTCGTACCCAAAAGTGACATTTTCAAACCGCACGAGCGTAGGTGCAGTCTCCGCCTGAGCCTCGACCCCAGGCAAAAACTTCAACTTTGCTGGAGCATTTTCCAGCGCCGCCCGCCGGGCAATTTGTTGAGCTGGTAACTTGACCTCGCGGTAATCCACCGCTTCCGCCAGCCCGGCGGCGTCGCCCAGATAACGAATTTCGCCTTCGCGCATATATATCACCCGATTCGGGTGGATTTTCAAGACATCCTCGACGCGATGCTCGACCATCAACACGGTCAACCCCTCGTCAACCAGGCGGCGCACCATCGCAAGCGCTTCTTGCGCCGAAGCTGGGTCCAGGCTGGCAAGCGGCTCATCAAGCAGCAAAAGGGAAGGTTTCATCGCCAGAACCCCCGCCAAAGCCACCTTCTGCTTTTCGCCGCCCGAAAGATTGAACGTTTCACGATTCCGCAAATGAGAGATTTTCAGATAAGCCAGCGCGTCCTCAACGCGCTGGATGATTTCAGAGCGCGACAGGCCCATGTTTTCCAGGCCAAAGGCCACTTCGTTAATCACTTTCGTCCCCAAAATTTGCCGTTCCGGGTCTTGCAAAACCGTCCCGACCATTTGTGAGATGCGCGAAAGCGGCATCGCTCCGGTCTCTTGTCCCTGTATCCAAATCTTGCCGGTCAACTCTCCTTTGTACGAGCGCGGAATCAGTCCATTGATGGCACGAATGAGCGTGGTTTTGCCGCATCCGCTGGCGCCAGCCAACAGAAGCAGTTCGCCTTTTTCGACAGAAAAGGAAATGCGATGAATAGCTGCCCCCTGCCTATCGCGGTAGCGGAAAGAAACATTCTCGACAACGAGGGGCGTCTCGGTCATTCTTCAATCACCGCTTCAAACGAGTCGCCGACTTTCACATTCAGTCGCTCCTGAGCACTGCCATTAACGACTGAAACAATCAGATTACCGGTGCTTCCCAGTAAGGCAATCAATTCACCGACAGGGCGTTCGCCAAAGGTGTTCACCAAACCATGAATTTCCACGCCTGCCAACCGTACATTGATTTTGTCTTTTTCATTGAGCGCTTCAGCCAGATTTTCCACGCGGATATTGGAAGCCACGTTCCCAAAATGGTCAATATGGATAACTTCACCCTTCCAACCAAAAGCTGTTTTTTCCGGTTTGGGCAACTCAAGGCGTACCGGGTTATCAAAGGGCGTTCCGAGCATGGTCAGTGGCACGCCAAGCGATAGGTGTGCTGCAACCGGGGCAAAAATATCGCGCCCATGGAAAACGTGCGAAACATTCGACAGCCAGTATTCTGATTGATTGAGATGGACAAAAAAAGTTTTTCCACCCTCGCTTTCGGCCTGTTCGAGCAACAATGTAATGGTACCGTTATCGGGCCCAACATAATACTGGTTGCCGATAAGCGCGGCCATTGGTCGACGGGCTGTGCCAACACCAGGGTCAACCACCACCACATGAATCGAATTTTTAGGGAAATACGGCGCCGAGCGATACAAAATCAACGCCGCCTCGCGAATATTTTGTGGAGCAATCAAGTGACTCAAGTCTGATATTTGGGCATTGGGTGCAATCTTCCAAATTACGCCCTTCATCACACCCACATTGCCATCTTTCAAGCCAAAGTCGGTCATTAACGAAATAACAGGCATGTAGTCTCCAGATTGGGTATTAAGAACGCTCTTATTATGCAGGGAGAGAACTGCAAATGTCAAGCACTCCCGCCAGGAGTTTTTTAACAGCCTAACTCGAAGTTCTGATTGCAACTTCGCAATCACCTTTCAAAAAAGTCAGGATTGTCTACGTTATGTCTATGGAATTTCAGTATCATAGAGACAAAGAAACGAAACGTGGTCTGGGGCCCACGTTGCAGACACCGGCAACCAGGGAAGGGGGACTTCCGCAGCCGGTGTCTGCCTTTTAAGTTGCCACATTGTGCGCACAGCATTTTGCCGCAAGCCCAACCTTACAAAAAAGAAAGGCATGTCTACATTCTGTCTACATTCTGTCTACAAGCGGCGAGTACCATAAGGTTGATCAATCGAAACGTGGACTGGGGCCCACGTAATAGACACCGGTACCAGGGAAGGGGGATTTCCGCAACCGGTGTCTATTTTTTTCAAACGAGCAATGAGAATTGATTACTTCCCATTTTCGCAACAAACTCTGCGATTATCGGCCGCGCAAGAAAGAAACCAATGAGCCCAAGCCGCCAATTAACGCCAGCAATGTTATGACCAACCCCATCGGCACGCCCTCTGCCCGTTCGCTCTGATTTTCATAAGTGGGGATGGCAAGCGGGCCAGGCGGGGTAAAGGTCGGCAGACGGGTGGGCGTAGACTGCGGTAAGAAGGCTGCTGCCAGCGTAGGGTCAATGGTTGGGGTGGTCAGCGGCGTGGGCGTAGGGGGTGGCTCCACAATCGGCAGATTCGGGCCAGGAGAGAGACTGACGTAGGGGCCATAGACCCACCCAACATCCCCAGGGATGCCAGGATAGCGTATCTTAATCCAATCTCCACCAGGAGAACGCCCAATTGCAGGCGCCTTTTCTCCAACAAGCAAAACGCCCACCGCCGGATAAAAATACGTACTTGGCCCAGAGCGGATATTAATCGGTTCGCTATAAGTCACAGTAATGACCCGCCCCGTCGGCGTGCTGGTAACCGTTGGAACAGAGCCGGTTGGCTGTTGGGCTGCAACTTTCTGAGAAGCAGGTACGTTAAATACAGAAACACTCAGCAGGCCGAGCAACAAAAGCAGGCTGAACAATTTGGTAGCAAGACGCATTTAATGACACCTGGTTTTTGAAATCGAAGCGAAGGCGATTATAATCCATACTATGGAACAGCGAATTTTTCACGGTGACCTGACTCCTGCCGATGTAGCCAATGCCCTTGTCGCTCATTTTAACCGCGGCAACCTGCGTGCGCAAACCTTTGGTGACGACCGCAGCATGAAAGTACAAATTGCCACCCGCCAGGGCGCAGCCAGCGGCGGACAAACGGCCGTGACTGTGCAAATCCAACGGGTGGCCGATGGCGTAATGGTGACGGTAGGGCAACAAGCCTGGATGGGCGTGGCTGCCAGCATGGGCAAAACCTTGTTTGCGACGCTCCGTAACCCGTGGAATTTACTCGACCGGTTGGATGACCTTGCCCAGGACATCGAAAATCTTCAGATTAGCGAGAATGTCTGGCAAGTAGTCAGTAAATATGCCCAATCGCGCCGCGCCAGCACCCAAATTTCGGAGCGCCTTCAGCGCGCTGTTTGTGAATACTGCGGCACACCTAACCCGGTTGGCACAGGCGGCTGCGTGGCTTGCGGCGCGCCACTGGGAAATGTTCAACCGCGCACCTGTCCTGCGTGTGGCTTTGTGGTGTTGAGAGGAGAACACAATTGCCCACAGTGCGGGAAACCCATCCCAATATAAAAATATCGCTTCTCAAAGTTAGAATATTCAGACAACCTAACCGCCAACGCTCAAAAAAATAAACTGTATTTGTACGACTGTCCCACCAGATAAATTGTTCTTCTGACCACCAGGTCTTCCCCACAAAACCTTTTGAAAGATAACACTTTCCATATTACTACGTCTTCGTGTTTCCAGAGCGAATTGAAAACATCATATCTGGATAGGGAGTTTCAGGCCTGTGCCTTCGAGATGCGAAATGTCGGCAGGCAAAAGAGATTGAATCATCGCTTTAAACACATGTTCTGAAGTGTCTGCAGAAAAAAGCCCGGCGCAGGCTAAAAATTTGCAGCGCATCAAGAGCAAAACAACCAATGACAATTTAAAAACAACCAATGACAATTGTAAGAAATAAAGCACGACTTATGCGAGGCGGGTGAGTCACAGAAAAGGCCATATATGGTCAACGACGCGACCAAAGAAATCAATCAGTTTCATAAGAAACTCAACCAATACGTTCCAACCACAATGATAAGTATTACGCCCAGGATACGGCGCACGCCCGCGCCAGAAAATTTGAATGCGCCCAATTGACTGCCAAAGAGCGCACCAAATAGCCCAACCATCAGCAACGGAATGCCAAATTCACCCAGCGAGAATGTGCCGGTAGTGAACCGCCCAAGTAAACCGCTGATGGAATTGATGGCAATGAAGGCGCCCGCGGAAACAGCAGACTGTTTGGAATTGCCCCACCCCGCGAGGATGATGAGAGGAGAGAGGAAGACTCCACCGCCAATGCCAACCATCCCGGAAAGCAGGCCAATAGCCGCTCCACTCGCCAGCGCCGCCCAAAGCGGAACGGGGCGCGGAGTCCAGTCTGCTTTGTCAGAGAACACGGGAAAGAAGGTCATTCGCAGAGCGAGACAGGTCAGCACTGCATAAAGCAAAATGGAATAAGTCTGCTCAGCGAGTTTGAAGGTTCCACCCAGAAATGCGGCTGGAATAGATGTAATCAAAAAAGGGAGGAGCAGCCTGGAGCGGAAGTGTCCCGCGCGGAAATAAACGAGAAAGGAGATGGTAGAGACGAAAACATTCAAAACAAGCGCCGTGCTAGACATGACGCTGGCGGGAATGTCAAAGAAACTCATGACGAGCAAATAGCCCGATGCGCCGCCAAAACCTGCGCTGGAGTAAAGAACAGCGACGACGAAGACGAGAAAGAATAGGATGAGATGGGTCATAGGGAAGAGCAAGTGATTACTGCCGGTCTTGCCCGGGTCTTTTGAAAGTTGCAATACCAGAAGCAGGTTCGTCTGCAATTTTATCAGCCCTTTCCATTCCAAAGAGAAGCAAGATGATAACCACTTTCAAGTTACTGTCATAGAATACCCAGGAATCGACCACCTGGCCGCCGAGACCTGTATTACCGAGGGCGGTTCGGACGGCATCTCAGCCTTTCCCATTTCCAGGACTGCCCCGAATTAAGCCGCGAATGGCTCAACCCTTTTTTCCGAGTCCCGCCTCCCTGGCGCGGACGATGGCTTGGGCGCGGTCTGCCGCCTGTAATTTGTTGAGGATGCTCGAAACGTAATTTTGCACGGTCTTGATGCTCAACGATAACTTGTTTGCAATGACGGCATTGTTATCTCCCTGCGCGATGAAATCTAAAATTTCAAACTCCCGTTCGGTCAACTCGGCGAACTCGCTGGGTTGACCTTTTTTGTTGGATGCAGACAACGGCGCGGAAAAATATTTCATCATGCGCTGGGCAATGGCGGGACTGAAGATTGCCTCGCCTCTTTCCACGGCGACGATTGCCCGCACGACCTCCTCTTTATCCGCATCTTTGAGCAGGTAGCCGCGCGCGCCCGCCCGC